>ODAI012276052.1_pt1 | contig 27119 bp, 22 predicted proteins | sample 1539321 | NCBI WGS metagenome assembly ODAI01 (sample SAMN02144231, study PRJEB22623) | gut metagenome | biome: sheep rumen | host: Ovis aries | place: New Zealand
ATCTTGGCGAATTTCTGAGCTTCAGCCTCAGCCTTCTGAGCCTCAGCCTCCTGCTCACGCTGGAAACGATCGGCTTCAGCCTCTTTCTTGAGCTGATAGAGCTTAGCGTCGGCTTCCTGCTGAGCCTTATAGCGGTCAGCTTCAGCCTTTTTCTTGATCTGAGCTTCGAGAGCCTTTTCTGTGACCTCTGCCTGACGAGCCTTCAGCTCAACGTCCTTTTCGGAAGCGGCGATGTTAGCGTTAGCCTTTGATACCTCAATGGTCTTACGCTGATTTTCGCGCTGTATCTCGTAAGCAGCATCTGCGATAGCCAGCTGAGTGTCGGCTTCCTTTTTGAGTTCGGCCTGACGGATAGCCAGCTCGTTGTTTTTCTGAGCGATCTCGGTCTCTGCGAGTATCTTAGCATCGTTGGCTTCTTTCTTAGCCTGAGCCTTGGCGATCTCGATCTCCTTTTCGGACTCAGCGCGTGCGATAGCAGCCTTTTTCTGGATCTTAGTGGTGTTGTCGATACCGAGGTTTTCGATCAGGTTCTGATCGTCGGTGAAGTTCTGAACGTTGAAGGAAACGATCTCAAGACCCATTCTGTTGAGGTCGGGAGCAGCGTTTTCCTGAACCTTCTCAGCGAAAGCCTTACGGTCGTTGACCATAGCCTCAAGGGACATCTGACCAACGATCTCACGCATATTACCTTCGAGTACCTCTCTTGCAACCTTAGCCACATAAGCTGTGTCCTTGTTGAGGAAGTTCTCGGCACCCAGCTTTATGAGCTGAGGGTCGCTGCTGACCTTAACGTTAACGTTAGCGTCAACATTGATATTGATGTAGTCTGCGGTAGGAACAGCGCTTGAAGTCTTTACGTCAACTGCAATGAGCTGGAGCTTCAGCTTATCCACACGCTCAAAGAAGGGTATGCGGATGCTTGCCTTACCGATGATTATTTTTCTCCTGAGACCCGAGATGATGTACGCGGTGTCCGGGGGAGCCTTGATGTAGCCGGTAATGATTATAAGGAGGAGTAATATAACTCCTATTGCGATCGGGATAACGAGTCCCCAGTTGATGTTGTCAAACATATAAACCTCCATATCATATGAGGGCGCTTATGCGGAGCGCCAATAGTTTTACGGCAGACTTGTTTCTGCCGTATGACAGTATTATACAACAATTCCTTCTCTTTGTCAATATGCGACAAAATAATTACGGAGCGTATACCTTAAAATATGAAATTGTGCAGAATACACAGAAGAAAATGCTGAAATAATAAGTTCATATGAACCTTTTATACAGTTTTAGGAACTCGGTTTGCTCCGCAGCGTACAAAATCCGCCTGAAATATTAATTATTACAGTTTGGTTACAGTTTGATTAAAGTTTGGGTGCCGTTATTGACTTTAGCCATATCACTGATTATAATAATGCCATATTCTACGAAAGGATGGTGAACACCATGACAATAAGCATATATTACATACCCACAGCAAAACAAAATATAATTGATAAGCATGGAGTTTGCCCGATATATTCAGCCATGTGCTGAAGCTTTGCGCATATATGAGCATTATGCACTCCTGCGGGAGTGCTTTTTTTATGCGTTCGGGCAGCTTCGGAAAGGAAAAATATGATCATTTTAAACGGAAAATATAATTCAGCCAAGGTCTTTACCGATAACATCGAACAGGACGCAATTGCTCAGATCATCGCATTTTGCAGCCAGCCCATGAGCGAGGGAGCACAGATTCGCATCATGCCCGATGTTCACGCAGGCGCAGGCTGTACCGTCGGTACCACCATGACCATCACCGACAAGGTAATCCCAAATCTTGTGGGAGTTGACATCGGCTGCGGCATGGAGACTGTAAGGCTGAAGGAAAAACACATCGAGCTTCAGAAGCTTGATAAGCTAATCTTTGAGAAGATACCCTCGGGCTTTGCGATCAGAGAAAAGCCCCATCGCTACGGCGAGAAGATAGATCTGACAGAGCTTTACTGCTATAAGCACATTGACCCTCTCCGTGCGGAAAAGAGCATCGGCACTCTCGGAGGCGGCAACCACTTTATCGAAGCTGACAAGGGCGAGGATGGAAGCATTTATATCGTTATCCATTCCGGCTCCCGTCACCTCGGTGTTGAGACTGCAAAGTTCTACCAGAATGAGGCTTACAGGAGACTTAACAAGAGCGGTGACAAGGAGGCTGCGGAGCTCATTGCAAGGCTGAAGGCAGAGGGCAGGGAGAAGCAGATACAGTCAGAGCTGAAAAAGCTGACAAATACCAAGACCACATCCGTGCCGAAGCATCTTGCCTACTGTGAGGGAGAGCTGTTCGATCAGTACATTCACGATATGAAGATAGTCCAGAAATTCGCCATGCTCAACCGACAGGCGATGATGGACGAGATCATCAAGGGTATGCACCTCCATGTTGAGGAGCAGTTCACGACTATACATAATTATATCGATACGGATAAAATGATACTCAGAAAAGGAGCAGTCTCCGCAGAGGCAGGAGAGAGGCTTCTCATACCCATAAATATGAGGGACGGCAGTTTATTATGCACCGGAAAAGGCTCTGCCGAATGGAATTTCTCGGCTCCTCATGGTGCAGGAAGACTTATGTCACGTTCTGAGGCAAAACAGAGCTTTACAGTATCCGAGTTCAAAAAGCAGATGAAGGGTATCTACACCTCAACGGTAAGTGCGTCTACACTTGATGAATGCCCTATGGCATATAAGCCGATAGAAGATATCGTCAATAATATCGGGGACACGGTAACTGTCAATGAGATAATAAAGCCGATATACAATTTCAAGGCAGGAGAGGAGGAGCGGTAATGAAAGATTTCGTTCCATATGATAAAATGAGTAAAAAAGAGAAAAAGAAGATAGACAGTTCCAAGCGCCGTGACTGGAACGGTATTGATCCTGCTACAAGAGTGGCGGACACAAGCAAGAAGAAATACCGCAGAAAGCCGAAGCATCCTGAAGATATGGAATACTGAAAATAAAAAATAGTATCGTCAAGGGGAAGCCCTCAGGCGATACTATTTTCTTTTATTTCATATCTTTTATATAATGATCTATAGTTCTGCTGAAGTATTCTTTGATGTCGGAAAAGATATATCCTGTACTCCGGGCTTTTGAAGTATCAAGTGTTGCAAATTGAGGATATCCGTTATAGGGAGCGGGCACTCCGCTGTCTGAAAGTAAAGCATTCCGTCCGGTTGCAGACTGGATAAGTTCTATTATCTCTCTTACTGAAATATCCCCGCAGGAGCAGGCATTTACAGCACCTTCAAGGTCTGAATCCACAAGTCCGGCAATAAAATCTCCCGCTTCTTTTTCGTAAATGAAGCTTATTCTGGAATCTATATCGTCAACAAAGAATTCCTCGCCTTTTATCATTTTTTCAACATAGAAGCGGAGCCTTCCGGTATAATCATTTTCCCCGATGACAACAGGATATCTGACAGCAATATATTTCTGCTCCGGATATTTCTGTACGAGAGCACATTCTGCCTGACGCTTTACCTCGCCATAGTCATGGTCAGAGCGTTCACACCATTCAAGGGGATGCTGAAGCGGATCAAAATCAGACTCAGGAGTATCCCTGCAAATGTCAGTGTATACCGCAGAGCTTGACATGAGGATATATTTTCCGCATTCAGCATTATCGAGTATACGTCTCACATCGTTGGAGGAGTAGGCGATCTTGTCGATAATAATATCGAAATATCTTCCCTTCAGGGCATTTCTTATGCTTGCTTCATCGGAGTGATCGAGGACTATCCTTGAAACCTTGTCACCGTAGCTGTCGGGAGTTTTTCCTCTTGTAGCAATAGTGATATCGTGACCTTTCACGATAAGTCTTTCTGTCATTGGTATGCCGAAATATCTTGTTCCGCCAATAATAAGAATATTCATAGGTAGCTCCTTAATATAATGAGTATTGATAAAAATAAAGCTCTCCTTATGGAGAGCTTTTCTGATCTCAGCCGGAGATCTTATCGTTAAGAGCCTTTACAAGCTCGTCAGCGTCCACACCGTGAACAGCTGCTGCTTCCTCGATAGTCTCCATCTGTGAAGCGGGACATCCGAGGCAGTGCATACCTATTCCGAGAAGGATAGGAGAAACATCTGTATCAAGAGCAAGAAGCTCGCCGATCCTTGTATCCTTAGTAACTGTCATGATAAAAAACCTCCTGTAGTGGAATTTATGGACCTGAATAAACAGTGCAGGTCTGTAACTACACTTGACACTTGTCCAAGTTCATGGTATAATCATAACATCAGCCCTGACATTTGTCAAGCATATTTAAAAAACTTATACAGATCGAGGTGTTTTGTCAATGTATAAAGGCAGTAACCGTTCTGCACTTTTGTCTCAGCAGCTTATTTCCGAGGCGATGCTCCGTCTGCTTGAGGAGAGAAGCTATCAGGATATCAGCATAAGTGATCTCTGCCGTGAGGCACAGGTCTCAAGACAGACATTCTATTCACTTTTTGGAGCTAAGGAGAATGTAATAATGTATGAGCTCCAGCACAGCTGTCAGTACATTCCGGACGGAAATGACAGCGAGGGCAGAGCAGGTGAATTCAGAAGATTCTGCCGTGAGTACTGCCGTTATATAATAAGCAAGAGGCATATTATAGAGCTTCTTGTTAAGAATGACATGATGCATTGTCTTTATGACGTACAGTACCACACGCTTATGGACTGCGAAACATTTATCGGAGAAGTGACAGGGGATTACCGTGTATTCCTGATAGATTTCATTGCCAGCGGAATGAACAGCATTGCCCGCAATTATATCCAGACAGGGGCATCTCTCAATGAGGATACACTTTCCTGTCTTATGCTGAATCTGTTCAGCGGACATCATTTTATGGGTAAATGACCTGTTTTGGGATAAAAAAAAGCGGTGCCGGAAGAGGGGGGATCCCGCACGGCACCTATAGGTGAAGATGATTTTTTAAAGCTGAGCAAAGCTTTAAAGACACTGAACATAATGTAGATCACGTCCGATGTCATTAATATAATAACAAACATTTTAATTTTTTTCAACCCATAATTTGCAGAAAAGGTGGATAAAATGTAATTCTTCTCCCCGTTTCTGCACAGAAAGGAAGGTCTGATGAACGAACTTATAAAGGGACTTTCAATACCGTTTCTCGGAACAGCGCTTGGTTCTGCCTGTGTATTCCTGATGAGGAAGTCATTCAGTATATCCGTACAGAGAGTGCTCACGGGATTTGCTGCCGGAGTAATGACTGCGGCAAGTGTATGGAGCCTGCTGATACCGGCTATCGAGCAGGAAGAGGAGTCTATGAAAAAGCTGGCATTTGTGCCTGCTGTAGTCGGATTTCACCTGGGAATAATATTCCTGCTGCTTCTTGATAATGTTATTCCTCATCTTCACATGAACAGCGAACATTCCGAGGGACCCCGCACAGGTTTTTCAAAGGATACGATGCTGATCTTAGCGGTAACTCTCCACAATATCCCTGAGGGCATGGCCGTGGGAGTGGTTTATGCAGGACTGCTTTACGGAGATGCTGATATATCCTCTGCCGGAGCTCTTGCTCTTGCACTTGGCATAGCAATACAGAATTTCCCGGAGGGAGCGATAATTTCAATGCCTCTCCGTGCAGATGGAATGAGCCGGAAAAAAGCCTTTGCAATGGGAGTGCTTTCAGGTGCTGCTGAACCTGTCGGGGCTGCGGTAACGATACTTGCAGCAGGACTGATCGTGCCTGCCATGCCGTATCTTCTCAGCTTTGCCGCCGGAGCAATGATCTATGTTGTAGTTGAGGAGCTTATACCGGAAATGTCAGAAGGGGAACATTCAAATATCGGAACGGTCTCATTTGCATTTGGATTTTCTGCAATGATGATACTTGATGTTTCGCTTGGATAAAAGTTGATATCGTATAAAAACAATACCTCCGCAGATAATAACTGCGGAGGTATACTTATGAGAAGAATTATTAAAACAATAGTGCTCATAGCAGTTCTGCGCTGGGGAATAAACAGCACAGGCAGCTACAGTCTGGAGCTGCCTTCCGGAAGGCGACTTCTGGACTGCCTTGCTGAGATAACCGAGGCAGTGACCGATCTGTTCCAGGAAATAAAGCTCGTTCCTAAGGATCAGAACAGTGAAAGCTGCTTGTACTTCTCGGGAAGAGTCCGCATCTGAGTGAAGCACTGCTCAGGATCGTGTAATATACCGTGCTTTTCACAGAAACAGACGAACTGATCCATGAGCTGAGCACTGCGTGGACTGTTCAAAACATAGGAAAGACCGTATTCACGCTGATATCTTTCTTTAAGTCCGGGAAAGAGCCTGTCGAGAGCCTTGTAGAAATACTCCCGGTTTCCCTCACGGAGAGTAAGTCCCATATTGAAGCAGATGATACCCTTAACTCCGGCATCAGCGCACATTTCAAGAAGTCCCATAAGGTTTTCAGGTGTATCATTGATGTATGGAAGCAGGGGAGTCAGCCAGACATAGGTGGGGATATCATTTTCCTGCATAGCTTTCAGCACCTCATATCTTCTGCTTGCAGGACAGACATTCGGTTCTATGAGTCGGCAGAGATCATCATTGAACGTGGTCAGGGTCATCTGAACAACAGCCTTCTGCTCTTCGTTTATAGCTCTGAGCAGATCAAGATCACGGAGCACAAGATCTGATTTTGTAATGAGTGCTGCGCCGAAATCGTATTTCTTTATCACTTCAAGGCAGCGTCTCATCAGCAGGAGCTCCTTTTCGGCAGGCATATAAGGATCGCTCATAGAGCCGGTTCCGATAACACATTTCTTTCTCTTTGAACGCAGAGCCTTTTCGAGCAATTCTGGAGCATTCTGCTTCACCTCGATATCCTCGAAGGGATGATCTATGTGATAGCACAGGCTTCTGCTGTCACAGTAGATACAGCCGTGAGTACAGCCCCGGTAGATATTCATACCGTTCTGAGCAGATAATATGCCCTTTGCATCAACGAAATGCATGATATCTGAAGCTTATTTTGCAGAAGCAGATTCAAGCTCGCTGAGGATATCCATACGAACTATTGTGAGGTCGAAGGCATTGACTGTACCGTCGCCGTCAAGATCGGAGGCCTCATACTGCTTGGATGAATAGCTCTGTCTGCCCATCATGAATTTCTGAAGTGTGATAACATCAGCGATATTTACCTTGCCGTCCATATTGGAATCACCGGGGGTTACTTTTTCAGGCGGAGCTCCTATAGAGAATTCAGATCTGACAAGCTCGAATGTATTGCCCATAGAGTCCTCGGCAATTACTCTGTAGAGATAGCTGCCGTTAGCGAGGCTGCCGAATTTTATCTGCTTATCGAAATAGGTATTGAGGTCATATGTAGTGGTATTCGGAGTTATCTCAGCATACTGTGCTGTAGGTTCCTCTCCCATGTCATACACACCGCCGTAGACCTTGGCGATGGGGTAAGCAGAAGTGATCTTTCCCTTAAGGGAGAATGCAGCCTTGGGAGTAAGTGAGCCCTCGGGATATGTCTCTCCGGATATAGTCATTTTTGCTTCAAGTTCACCTGTCTTCTGGAGATAATCCATTGAACAGTAGCCGCTGACACCGTTTGCTTCGATCATAGCCCATTTGCCGTCTGAAAAAGAAACGTTTACGATATCGCCGGGATTTATCTTGCCGACAACTGCATAGTTTGTACCGTTTCCGCTTCTGATGTTAAGGAATGTCTCGATCCCCTTTGTGGTGTAAACTCCTGCCAGGTCTGCGGTGAAGCCTTCAGGTATCTTTGAAACGGGAGTCTTGCCGTCGGATGGGGAGTCGGTATAATTGAAATATGTGAGTGGGTCGTAGTATGTGCAGGTAGGCCAGCCAGCCTGAAGATTGTTACAGACACCGAAGTGGAGGTGATTTCCTGTAGCATAACCGGTAGCTCCTACAAGACCAATCACATCGCCCTGAGAAACGGACTGTCCTGTTGATACATTGATCTGAGAGCAGTGGGCGTAGAATGTGTATATTCCGAGATCAGCGTGCTGGATGATTATAAGGTTGCCGTATGCATCCTTCCAGCCGGCTGATACAACAGTGCCGGGGTAAACCGCATAGATATTTGAGCCGCCGTTTGCTTCGATATCGATAGCATTATGGTAAGCAGAGCTGTCACTGATATTGCGGGCAGGCTCAAAATTGGTCGTAATGTTGTGGTATTTGCTTTCGGTAGGCCAGACAGCGTCAGTTGCATAGGCACAGACTGGAAGTGTATGGCTGATAACAAGAAGAGCGGCTGCCGAAAAAGCAGCAGCTGTCTTTTTAAAAAATTTCTTCATTAAGAAAGCTCCTTTTCGTGACCCGAGAAAAAATAGTAAAGATAAAGGTCATCGTAATTTTTCATAGCTTTTGACATAAAAATAGTACCATATTTTAGAGAATAAGTCAATTACAAAGAGTAATATTTGCTGATATCTCCATATATGGTACATATTTTTATGTTGAAATCATTATATTATTGTTTTATCTGCGAATAAGTTCATTGCAGGCCATGAGGAATGGAGCAATGCCTTTTGCATCGTTTTCAACTATTTTTTCCGAGAGATAATACTCTGCGGAGCCGTCACGTCCGCTGCCGAGACCTGCCATAAGACAGATATTTCTGAGCACAGGAACTCCCGAGCTGTCATGGGATATGAATTTTTCTGAAACGGCCGAAAGTGCTTTTTCGCCGGCCAGACCGATACTGCTGCCGCATATCCCAAGTCTGAATGATTTCAGAGCAGAGTACGCAAAGAGCAGAGTGCCGCTGGTCTCCGGGTAGTTGCCTGAGAGCTCCGGTCTTGCCGGGAGCTGCATGAGAGTGCCGTCATCGTTTGCAGTACGCATAAGTGCAGTCAGAAGATCGCCCAGCATATCACTGAAAAGCTTCTTTTCCGGGAACATTTCAGAGAGGTCGGCAAGTGCTGCACAAAGCCATCCCATTGATCTGAGCCAGAATTCGTCTGACAGACCTGTATCCGGGTCTGCCCAGCACATAGAGCGTGTCTCATCATAGCCGTGATGATAAAGACCGGAATCTTTGTTACGCATTATATCACGGATATTTTTTAGCTGCATACAGATGTCATCAAGGTATTTTGGCTCATCTTTGAGAGCGGAGCAGCCTGCCATAAACGGGAGAGCCATATAAGTTCCGTCCAGCCATATCTGCCGGGGATAAATGGCCTTGTGCCAGAAATTGCCGCAGTCCAGCCGGGGTTGTTTATCAAGCTGTCCGCTTACGAGTTTTTCTGCTGCGGAGAGATAAGCTTCATTGCCGGTAAGCTGATAAAGCTTAATAAGGTTTTTTCCTCCGTTGATGTTATCAAGGTTATAGTCGCTGAAAACAAGGGTAGGGATATTGCCTTCCCCGTCCATATAGGCTCTGATAAATCTTTCTGTATAAGCCAGAAGCTCTTCATTTCCTGTACTTTCGTAAAGCATAAGAAGAGCGGTCATCATACAGTTGTCGATATAGTTCCACTTCGGATTTTTCCGGAATATGACATTCTCGGTGTTCCATTTCGGAGCGAGCGGCTGAGACGGCAGGATAAGCTCCCTGACATATTTTTTTGCAGTCTCCACGGGCTGCCTTAAATTAGTCATCCTGTCAGACCTCCTGCGGTAATACCGCTGACAAATTTTTTCTGAGCAATAGCAAAGACGGTTATCGAGGGGATAAGTCCGATGATAGAGAGGGCTATCAGCTTGTTCTGCTCATAGTTCTGACCTGTACTGTCTACCGACATTCTCAGTGCCAGAGAAAGAGGGTATTTTTCCACTGACTGTATCATTATCAGCGGAGTGAGGAAATCGTTCATAGTCCATAGGAAGGTGAATACGGCTATAGAGATCACAGCCGGTCTGATACAGGGCATAAGAACGAAGAACAAAGTCCTGAGTGTTCCGCAGCCGTCTATTCTTGCAGCCTCATCGAATTCTTTAGGTACTCCCTTGAAAAACTGCACGAGGATAAACACGAACAAACCCTCAGAGGCGAAGAGATAGGGGACGGTCAGCGGGATATAGGTGTCGAGAACTCCAAGCTTGCTCCAAAGAAGGAACATGGGCAGTACCGTAACTATAGACGGCATGAGCATACCTCCGAGAAGCAGAGCAAAGAAGAACTTTTTAAGCGGGAAATCAAATCTTGAAAAGCCGTATGCCACTATCACTGATGACAGTACTGCAAAAACGGTCTTTGGGATTATGATAAGGAAGGTGTTTAAGAAATAATGTCCCATTGTATAGGGAGTAACTGTCCGCCATGCGTTTTTGTAGACTTGAAAGTCAAAGGAATCCGGCATGAACCAGACAGATGAGAAAATTTCACTGTTGCTTTTGAAAGATGCTCCTGCAAGCCAGAGAAGCGGGTAAAGCATTACGATCCCGGCTGCTGTCAGCAGGAAATAAGCCGGTATCTTTTTCATTCCTCATCCCTCCTCAGAAATGCAGATACTGCATACATTACAGCTACTGCCGCAGAAATGAGCATGAAGAGCACCCATGATACCGCATTTGCATATCCCTGTTCATTATATCTGAACATCTCATCGTATATGAGCATACCAAGAGTATATGTGCTTCTGAGCGGACCGCCGCCGGTTATCATATAGGGAGCGTTGAACTCCTGAAAAGCGGCAATGGTCTGAAGTATGAGATTCACAAAGATAACGCTTTTCATCTGAGGCAGAGTTATTGCGAAAAATGCTCTGACCGGACCGCAGCCGTCAACTTTTGCTGCTTCGTAGAGCTCCTTCGGTATGCCTCTCAGAGCGGTGAGGAATATTATCATAGTTGAGCCGAATTCCCAGAGGCGCAGCAGAACTATGATAAATAAAGCCTTATCCGGGTCGCCGTACCAGCTTACCGGAGATGCTCCTGCAAGACTGAGGAGCTGATTTACAAGTCCCTTCGATGTGAAAAGGTACTGCCACATGATAACTACAGCAAGATTTGAGCCGAGTATCGAAGGGATATAGAAGACAGTACGGTAGACGCCGATACCTTTTATCTCCTGAGCCAGCAGAAGAGCTGTCAGCAGGGATACCAGCAGTTTCATAGGTACAAGAAATGCGGCATACTTCAGGGTCACGCCGAGAGCCTTCCGGAAGCTTTCGTCACTGAGCAGGACTCTGTAGTTGTTCAGCCCGGTGAACTCCGGCGGACGTATCCCGTCGTAGTTTGTCATTCCCAGCAGGAACGAGCAGAAGAATGGGTATATCAGGAATAATGCTGAACCTGCTATAAACGGCGATATAAGCAGCAGGCCGGTGAATCTGCTCACTCCCACAGGATTTCTGTAGGTCTTTTTTTTCATTTTCTGATCTTCTCCAGATATTGTGTGATAGAATCATACATTTCCTGAGCCGCAGAATCAGTATCTGCTATTCCGTAGGATACCTCCTCGATAGCAGTGTTATAGAATTCTTTCATACGAGTCAGTTCCATATAGGGACTGATCGTGACGGTGTCGAGTTTTTTCAGCATCTCATCGTTTTCTTGAGCAAGACCGCTGAGCATACCGCTCTCTTCAAGACTTTCCTCAGCATATGAGGAGGCAGGGATGCCCCTTGTAGTGCCCAGGAGTTTTGCACATTCCTTGTCATTGAGGAGAAAGTTCATGAAGGCAGCGGCTTCATCCGGATGCTCTGTATTTTTTGAAACTGCATAGAGCATGGAAGGCTTTATCATCCAGCCGCCGGAGCTGCCGGCACCGTCCGTAAGCAGAGGACCTGCTTCAAGAACATTTTCGGGCAGCACTGATTCGTACTTGCCCACAGAGCTTCCCCATTCAAGGACACCTGCAACATTTCCGGAAATGAATCCGGGAGACTGATATAATGCGGCATTGCCGTCCTCATCTGTCCTTGTGCGGACAGTGCGGATAACGTGTCTGTCTTCAGTTTCTTTGTAGAAATCGAGAGCTGCCTTGATGTCATCAACGGTAAATCCAAGTTTGCCGTCCATAGTGATGAACTGTCTGCCGGTGGTCTGCTGAACGTATACAACAGCCAGATACCATGCCGTGCCGCCGGACTGGATATCAAGATCAAGGGGATAGATATCCTGTGTACTGAATTTGTCTCCGAGAGCAAAGAGCTCATCCCATGTAGAGGGATATTCAGCTCCGAGGCTCCTGTAGACGTCAGAGTTATAGAAAAGACCTCTTCCTGTGACTGATACCGTAACGGCATTGAGAGTATCTCCCACTTTTCCGAAGGAGAGAACATCGTCGCTGAATCCGGATGTGTCGAGGGTCGGAGACAGCTTGTCAAGGTCGTAGAATCCTTTCCCGTCAGGGGACATAGTGATCAGCCAGTCATAGTTGATCTGCATTATATCGGGTTCAGTTCCGCCGCTCAGCTGAGAGGTCACCTTTTCCGTCCAGCCGTCCCAGCCGCCGTATTCCGGGACTATCTTTATCTCCGGGTGCTTATCAGCCCAGAGCTTTATTGCATTCAATGTGGCCTCGTGACGGTCATCTCCACCCCACCATGAGAATCTGAGTTCGCACGGATCGAGCTTTCCGTCAGGCGGAGTAACATCCTCCGATTTATTTTTCCCGCAGGCAGAGAGCATAAATACGCAGCCAATTGCTGCGGCTTTGAGAAATATATTTTTCATACTCTCATCCCTTAAATATAATGATACATTAATTATACACTATTTTTCATGTAAAATCAATCCCTTAGTTTCATTAAAGCGCATATACCGGTCTTCAGCCGGAAATATGTTATAGTAAGAGAAAAATTGCCGCAGGTACTTGCAATTTGACGAAATATGTTATATAATAGTTAGTGATTTGTTAGGAGGTACACACATATGAAAATGGAAAGCAAGATCGGTTTTGATAATGAAAAATATCTGAAAATGCAGTCTGAGCATATCAGACAGCGTATCGCTCAGTTCGGAGATAAGCTCTATCTTGAGTTCGGAGGAAAGCTCTTTGACGACTACCACGCTTCAAGAGTGCTCCCGGGATTCAAGCCGGACAGTAAGCTCCAGATGCTTCTTCAGCTCAAGGATGAGGCTGAGATAGTAATTGTCATCAATGCGGGAGACATCGAGAAGAATAAGGTCAGAGGCGACCTCGGTATAACTTATGATGTGGACGTTATACGTCTCTTCAATGTCTTCACCAGGATCGGTCTCTATGTAAGCAGTGTCGTACTCACACGCTATGAGGAATCCCCGGCAGTTGCCGCTTTCCAGAACAGACTCGAATCCCTTGGAGTGAAAGTGTACCACCACTTCAGCATTAAGGGATATCCTTCAAATATCAACCAAATCATCAGTGAGGAAGGCTACGGCAAAAACGACTATATCGAAACCAGCCGCCGCCTTGTAGTTATAACAGCTCCCGGTCCCGGAAGCGGAAAAATGGCTACCTGTCTTTCACAGCTCTACCATGAGCATGAAAGGGGAGTAAATGCCGGCTACGCTAAGTTTGAGACTTTCCCCATATGGAACCTTCCTTTGCGCCACCCTGTCAATATCGCCTATGAGGCAGCTACAGCCGATCTGAACGATGTTAATATGATCGATCCCTTCCACCTTGAAGCATACGGCAAGACCACTGTAAATTACAACCGTGATGTTGAGATCTTCCCCGTGCTGAATGCAATGTTTGAGAAGATACTTGGCGAGTCGCCTTACAAGTCTCCTACTGATATGGGAGTAAATATGGCAGGAAACTGCATTATCGACGATGAGGTTGTATGCAAGGCCGCAAAGGATGAGATAATCCGCCGCTACTATGTTGGTATGTGCGATTACAGAAAGGGACAGATCTCAGAAGATGAGGTAATGAAGCTTGAGCTTCTTATGAAGCAGGCAAATGTTACAGTTGATGACAGAAAGGTAGTCTCCGCAGCTCTTGAAAGAGAGAAGGAAACCGGTGCTCCCGCAGCAGCTATGGAGCTTCCCGACGGAACTATCCTTACAGGAAGAACTTCAAATCTTCTTGGTGCAGTATCAGCTCTTCTGCTCAATGCACTGAAATATTTCGGCGGTATACCGGACGATGTTCTGCTCATGTCACCTCACGTTATCGAGCCTATCCAGAACCTTAAGGTAAAGCATCTCGGCAATAACAATCCGAGAATACATACAGATGAGACACTTCTTGCTCTTTCCATATGTGCAAATACAGACGAAAATGCAAAGAAGGCCATGGAGCAGATCGAAAAGCTCCGTGGCTGCGAGGTACATTCAACAGTTATCCTTTCTCCTGTTGATGAGAGGATATTCAAGAGACTGGGCATCAATCTCACCTGCGAGCCTAAGTATCAGGCATAATAAAATAAGCCGCAAAGGAGTTTTAAGCTTCTTTGCGGCTTTTCTGCATATGAAATAGGCATCACATGATGTGATGCCTATTAAATTATCTGAATGTGATAAATATATATTAAATGGCTGAGTTACACTGACCGCCAGATGGAAGGAGAGCCTTTTCACATATCTGTCACATTGTTTTCAGCTTCTGCTGATGTAAAGTGTTGACAGATGTGGTATAATAATTATATCTGTTTAATGATAAGGGAATTGTGAGGTAATAATAACTGATGAAAAACGGAATAGTCGAAACAGAAACAGTGAGACAGATAAAGCGCATAAGGGCTGATATCGACACAGGTCTTACCGCCGAGCAGGTGGCTCAGCGCAAAGAGGAGGGGATGGATAATAAGCCGGTAGAATCTCCGTCAAAGACAACAAAGGAGATAATCTCCGACAACGTATTCACCTATTTTAATCTGCTTTTTGCGGTACTCTCCGCCATGCTGATAGCGGTAGGTTCATACAGAGACCTTACCTTTATGCCGATAATCATAGCCAATACGCTGATAGGAATAATCCAGGAGCTCCGCTCAAAAGCAGTGCTTGACAAGCTGACGATGCTCAATGCACCGGTGACCACTGTCATCCGTGACGGAAAAGAGATAACGGTGAAGTCAAAGGAGCTTGTCCTTGATGATATAGCAGTTTTCAGGGCAGGCAATCAGATAAGTGCAGACGCAGTAGTAGTCGGAGGTCATGTCTCCGTAAACGAGTCGCTTCTTACAGGAGAATCTGACGAGATAACCAAGAAAAACGGAGATAAGCTCATGTCGGGAAGCTATATAGTATCAGGCTCCTGCAAGGCAAGACTTGAAAAAGTGGGCAGAGCCTCCTATATCTCACAGCTTACACTTCAGGCGAAAAAGACCAAAAAGGGCGAGCAGTCAGAGATGATACGCTCCCTTAACAGGATAGTAAAGTGCGCCGGAATAATCATCATCCCCATAGGAATATTCATGTTCATACAGCAGTATTCACTTAATGACGATATCAAATCGAGCATACAGTCAATGGTAGCTTCAATCATAGGAATGATACCTGAGGGACTTTTCCTCATAGCCAGTGCTACACTTGCGGTAAGTGCAATGAGACTTGCACTTGAGAAGGTGCTTGTCCACGATATGAAGTGCATCGAGGCTCTTGCGAGAGTAAATGTGCTCTGTGTAGATAAGACAGGAACCATAACTGAAAATACCATGGCAGTCACATCTGTTATACCTGTAGCAGGAGATATGTCTGAGAATGAGATAAATGGGCTGCTCAGTGATTTTGCCGCAGCTCAGGCGGCTGATAATGAGACAATGAGAGCGGTCAAGAATTATTTCAAGCGCCCTGCCGGAAAGCCTGCCGCAGGACACACCGGCTTCTCCTCCGAGTTCAAATACAGCAGTGTAACCTTCAATGACGGAGCATATGTGCTTGGAGCACCGGATTTCATACTTGGAGGAAATTATGCCCGCTACAGTGACACAATAGAGTCCAATGGAAGAAAGGGCTACAGAGTGCTTGCTTTTGGACGGTATTTCGGACATCCGGACGGAAGAGCCCTCGAAAGCGATGTTGAGCCTATATGCTTTGTTATCCTTTCAAATCCGATAAGAAAGGATGCTCCGGACACATTCAGGTATTTTGCTGAGCAGGGAGTGGATATCAAGGTCATCTCCGGTGATAATCCGGTTACAGTATCAGAGGTTGCAAAGCAGGCAGGAATACGTCACGCTGCCGATTATATAGACGCTTCCACACTTACGACAGATGAGTCTATCAATGATGCAGTCATAAGATATACCGTTTTCGGAAGAGTTACTCCCGAGCAGAAGAGAAAGTTCATAAAGGCTCTTAAAAAGAACGGCAAGACGGTGGCAATGACCGGAGACGGAGTAAATGATGTACTTGCACTTAAGGACGCAGACTGCTCAGTAGCTATGGCCTCAGGAAGCGATGCGGCCTGCCAGGCGGCACAGCTTGTACTGCTTGAATCGGACTTTTCAAAAATGCCGGATGTAGTTCTTGAGGGACGAAAGGTTGTCAACAATCTTGAGCGCTCCGGAAGCTTGTTCCTTGTAAAGAATATTTTCTCGCTGATACTCTCCATACTGACGATATGTATAGGCATCAGCTATCCGCTCAAGCCCTCACAGATATCACTGATAAGTCTGTTCACAATAGGAATTCCGGCGCTTGTGCTCTCACAGATGCCGAATAAGGAGCTTATCAAGGGAAAATTCATTACAAACATCCTACTGAAGGCTCTGCCGGCGGGAATCACCGATACCATAATAGTTGCGGCCATGATGTACTTCGGAAACATCTTCGGAGTCAGCCAGACTGATATAGCAACGGCCTCAACGATACTCCTCAGCATAGTAGGACTGATGATAGTCTTTGAGATAAGCAAGCCGATGGACGTATATAAAATGGGACTTTGGATAATCTGTGCTGTGGGACTTGTATTCTGTATGGTATTTGTCAGCAGCTTCTTTGACATCACGAAGATGTCACCGAGATGTGTGCTGCTGTGTATCAATTTCTCAATAGTAGCCGAGCCATGCATGAGGTATCTCACACTGGGCATGAAGCAGGTACAGAAATTCTTCATCCGCACAGATGAAAGCAAAAAAGAAAATACTGCTGCATAACGTGGAAGCAGCAGGCATTATAAAAAAGAAAGGGCACACTTTAACAGTGTGCCCTTAGCGTTAAATATTACTTCTTTCCGAACAGAGAAAATCCTTTTTTCTCGTATGGCTCTGAGGATATATCCAGGAGCTTGTATCCTGTTTTCTCCACGGTCTCACGGAGCATAGCCTCATCAAGAGCGTTTTCAGAGATTATCTCTGTTTCACCTTTAGAGTGAGAAGAATTTACTTTCTTGACCTTGAAGGCATTGCGTACAGCATCATTCATATGAGCCTCACACATACCGCACATCATTCCGTCAATTTTTAAAATAGTTTTTATCACTGCTTTTCCTGATCTCCTTTGCGTGAACGTTTATCCTTTTTCATTCCTTTTGAGATACAGCTGTTTGCAGCAGCGGCTGCCAGAACGGCTGAAACTGTGACCCAGAAATCGGTATTATTCAAAAGATCATTCATAATTAACCTCACGAACTCCTTCCGTCCGTAATGATCGATAATAAAGCCTGATAAAGGCTGATAAGTAGATTCTATATCTTTTGCGTGAGAAAATCAATGACGAAATTGTGAATTTTATGACATATCGATGAATAATCGTGAGTTTAGTCAAAGTCTGACAATGATCAATAATGTGCGTTGTGCATATTGTACATTATTTAAGCTGGCACAAGTTTATAGATTAAATGAAGCCGGAGAATTTTTTGCGTCAAAATGTCCGAATGGAGTGTATAAAAGCGTATAGGAGTTGATAGCGTGTGCTAACTTTGTTATAATATACACGTTATAGCGTTGAAAAACGTTATTATTTTTGAATATATGTTATCTCGATCTAACGGAAAGGATATGATAATCATGGCAAAGATCGCAGTTGTATTCTGGAGCGGCACAGGCAATACTGAGGCTATGGCAAACGCTGTAGCTGACGGAGCAAAGGAGAAGGGCGCAGAGGCAGTTCTTCTCGGAGCATCTGATATTTCAGCAGCTTCTGTTGGAGACTATGACGCATTCGCATTCGGCTGTCCTGCAATGGGAGCAGAGGTACTTGAAGAAGACGAGTTCCAGCCCATGTGGGATAGTATCAAGGGTTCACTCAGCGGAAAGAAGATCGTACTCTTCGGTTCCTACGGCTGGGGCGACGGTGAGTGGATGAGAAACTGGGAAGAGGATGCAAAGGCAGCAGGTGCAGAGCTTGCAGCAGAGGCTCTTACAGTTAATGAAGCTCCTGATGATGATGCACTTGCAAAGTGCAAGGCTCTTGGAGCAGCTATCGCATAAGAAATCTTCACTGGACTGTCCGTTTTAACGGACTTAGAACTACCTTCCATAAGAATAGGGAAAACGGCACCGGGGATCGCTCCTCAGTGCCGTTTTTCTTTTTACTTACTTTTTCCGTCTATCTTGGTATCATAGGAGATACCGGTACCGGGAATACTTGCAGTAACTTTTTTCTTGTCGTTCAGAGTGACCTTCAGTTTCTTTCCGCCGAGGGTGATGCTCTTGCCTTTTTTAGTCACATTCAGTCTGAGAAGCTTGCCGAGTTTAAGGCTTTTTCTGAATTTGAATCCCATAGGAATACCTCCTTAAGCGTAACATATCGATATATTTCAAGAATATTATAGCATTTCTCCTGATAAATGTCAATATTATTGACAACTGCCGCAAACCGGAGTATAATTTAATAGGAAAGGAGGGATGTTCATGCTGGATGTAAACCATATCGATGAATACAGAGAAAACAATCGTATAGAAGCTAAAAAGGCTACAGGCGGGCTGCCGGACAGTCTCTGGGAGACATATTCTGCTTTTGCGAATACTCTTGGAGGAGTGATACTGCTGGGAGTTGAAGAGTATCCTGACCGCTCACTGCATATAGTTGACCTTCCTGACCCGGAGTGGATGATAAGAGATATGCTGGACATACTCAATGACCCTAAAAGAGTCAGCATGAATATCCTTAGGAAGAAAGACATATCTGTGAGGAAAGTCGGCGGCAAGAGGATAATCATGATAAAGGTGCCCCGTGCCGACAGAAGCTGCAAGCCTGTCTATATAGGCGGAGACCCATATTCAGGCACTTACCGCAGGAATGGTGACGGAGATTATAAGTGTTCACGGGAGGAAGTTGAAGCCCTTATCAATGAGAGCCGCTGCTATGACCCTGTTGAAGATACGGACGAGTACAGGTCTGTTGTGGAGGAAGCGGATATTGCCGCACAGGCTGAGCTTGAGAGCACATCTCATGCCCGCCGTGACTCTGAGGACGGAATATATTTCAGCTGGTGCTATGCCTTCTGGGAGATAAAAAAGAGGATACTTAAAGAAAAATACAACATTGACTGGAGGACACCGGCGGAGCTTTCACCGGCAGTCAGACAGGAGGAAAAGCAATGATAAAATATTACGATATCGGACTTAATCTGTTCTGCAAGCAGTTTCCGAGACCTGAGGAGATACTCTCCGGTGCAGCAGAAAACGGAGTAGGCTGTATACTTACAGGCTCAGATATGAAGAGCAGTGAGAGTGTGGCAGAATTTGTAAAAGACCATGACTGCTGGGGCACCTGCGGCATACATCCCCACAGTGCAGACAGTGCGAGAGCTGAGGATTTTCAACGCATCAGGGAGATAGTTTCCGGGAATGAAAAGATAGTAGCTGTAGGAGAGTGCGGGCTGGATTACGACAGGATGTTCTCCACAAAGGAGAATCAGATACGCTGCTTTGAGCACCATATAAAGCTTGCGGAGGAGCTCGGCAAACCGCTTTTCCTTCATGAGAGGGAGGCTTCTGATGACTTTATAGCCCGTTTCAAAAAGCATATGGATATCTGTTCGAGGGCAGTAGTGCACTGCTTTACCGGTGACAAGGACACTCTGAAAAAATATCTGGATATGGGATTCTATATCGGAGTGACAGGCTGGATATGTGATGACAGAAGGGGAGGCGCTCTGCGTGAGGCAGTCAAAATAATACCTGCTGACAGGATAATGGCTGAGACTGATGCCCCTTATCTCACACCTAAAAACGTAAAAGGCCTTGACAGGACAAATCTTCCGCAGAATATAGTTTATGTAGTCAGGGAGCTGGCAAAGCACATGAAGCTCAGTGAAGAGGAGCTCACTCTCAGACTGGCTGAAAATACGAAGCATTTCTTTGGCTTGTGATATATTCTTTATATCTGATAACAATTTTCATCAAATTTATGTTAAAAGTTAACAATAGATTCATATAAATTGTTGAAATCTGAAATAAGTTGTGGTATAATAAAATAAGGTAATACTTATAAAGAGGAGGTGTGTAATATGATCGGCGGCAGGAAACTGATCTCGCTTTGTATATCAAGACTTCATGATATAGAGAACAACAGATTCATAGCAAGACTGAATGAACAGCTGAGAAATCAGAACTGCAGCCTGCTGATATATAATATTACAACTGACCTCTTCTGGAAGGATTCAGATCTCAGGTCTGAGATAGCGGTTTTCGATCTCATTGACTATGAGCGTACAGATGCTGTTATAATAATGGATGAAAAAATCAAGAGCCATGCTGTTACAAAGAGTATTATCTCACGCTCAAAGGAGCATGATATCCCGGTAATAGTTGTGGACGGTGAATATGAGGACAGTATTTGCGTAGAGTTCGATTATCCCAGTGGATTTGAGAAGATAGTCCGCCATGTTATTGAGGAGCACGGTGCCCGTAACGTAAGGTTCATAGGCGGCTTCAAAGGCAATCGATTCTCTGATGAGAGAGAAGAAACAGTAAGAAAGGTAGCTGCTGAGAACGGGATACCCTTTGATGAATCAATGGTATATTACGGAGAGTTCTGGGCGAAGCCTGCTATAGCTGCTGTAGAGAAGATCATAGCTTCCGGAGATATCCCGGATGCAGTATTCTGTGCAAATGATATTATGGCAATAAATGTCAGCAGTGTGTTCATGAACCACGGGATTAAAGTACCTGAACAGGTAATAGTAACCGGTTTTGACGGAATTGACGAGATCGATTTCACAGTTCCGAGAATAACCTCCGCAAGTACCTCCTATCAGGAACTGGCGGATAAGGTGTTTTCAGCACTTCAGGCCCTTCTCTCAGGTGAGAGGATAGAGGGCAGTATCAAGGTCGAACCTGTTCTGCTGCTGAAAGAGTCCTGCGGATGTACCTCCTCGGCTGACGATTCAAGAATGCTCAGGTCCTTCAATAACCGTTTTTACCACTATCAGGACGAATATGTAAAGCTTAACGGCATCACCGATGTTATACAGGAAAAGAAGGAAATGCTCAGTGCAGCTGAGGTACTCTATAGTGATGTAGTTGAAAATATGTGCTGCATTATAAATAAGGAGTGCGCTGATAATACCCATGATTATTACCGTACAAAGCGGGAAAAGCCTTTCGGGGACACAATGTTCATGTTCTTCAACTCTGACGATATCCCGCTGAGGCAGTACGATATACAGCGCAGCGACATGGTGCCTGATCTTGAAGAAAAGCTTGAAAGCGGATATCCGCTGATATTCAACTGCATATATTTTATGAATATGCCGGTAGGATATATTTGTTTCTGCTTCAGGAATTATGATATAACCGAATACGGAAAGATAATGGCTGTGGCAAATGCCATAGGCAGAGGCGTGGGCGGATTTATAAACATGAGGTATCAGCGCTATCTTATCGAGCGTGTTGAGAGTATGTATATGTACGATTACCTCACCGGACTGTATAACCGCACAAGCTTCAACAAGAAGTACAACGAAGCTATCAGCGAGCTTCCCTATGGTTCTGAGATAACTGTGGTGCTCTCCGATCTGGACGGCCTGAAGGAGATAAATGACAATTACGGGCATTTCTCAGGAGACAGAGCGATCAGTACAGTAGCTTCAGCGCTGAAGAAGGCCTGTCCGCCGGGAGCGATATGCGTAAGATACGGCGGAGATGAGATGATAGGCTTTATAGCAGGTGCCTGCGACAAAGACGCTATCACCGCTGATATAAGAGCTGTGATCGAGGAGCACAATGCTGACTCCGGCAGCAGCTATAAGCTGTCAGCAAGTATAGGAATAGTTTCCGAAAAGCTAAGCGACAAGACTGATATCGAGGAGCTTATCGAACGGGCTGATAAGCTTATGTACATTGAAAAGCACTCAAAAAAGAAGAAAAAAGAAATATAAAAGCTGCGGAGAACAGTGACCAAAGTCACACTTCGCAGCTTTTTTTGGTGACAGCAATTGACCATATTTTGCGGATTAGTAGTCGATTATTGCCGAGTTGTTCATAATTACTTTACAAATTAAGCTCTTGTGTTGTATAGTAAGCTTAGGAACATGAACATAAATTGCAGTGATGTGGTGTTGATTTTATGCATAATGAATAAGGAGGTATTTATGAAGTTCCTGAAAATCACATCACTAATCCTCGCAGCTGGGCTGACTGTGCCGGTTTGCTGCGGGGCTCCGGATATCAAGAAGAGTTCTGCGGATGGATCGCAGGAAATAGTCAATCTTCTTGAAAGCGGATTTGAAAAGGGCACCGACGACTGGAGCGGCCGTGGAGCAGCTTCAGTAAAAACCAGCAGCGCCGAGTCAAAGAGCGGTACTGCGTCCCTCTATGTTTCCAACCGAAGTTCTGCATGGAACGGAGCTGTTATAACACTGGGGCCGGATTTTTCTGCCGGAAGCACATATGATGCATCTGCATGGGTAAAATTCACGGGCTCAGGTTCAGACGATTTCAAGCTGTCACTGCAGTACACCGACAGCAGCGGTACCGTAAAATATGCGGCACTTGCAGAAAAACCGGCAGCAGCAGGCCAGTGGACAGAACTCTCAAACAGCAGCTATACTATCCCGGACGGGGCATCAGATCTCTACCTTTATGTTGAAACAGCAGACAGCACTATCGATTTCTATGTCGATGATGTAGTTGTTAAAGGAGAGAAATATAAGCCCCCGGTAAAGATAAAGCGCACAAGAGGAGATATGGACGGCGATGGAGTCATCAATTCCTTCGACCTTATACTCATCCGTCAGGCAGCTGAAGAAAGCTCACCCAGCAGTGACACAAAATTCAGGGGAGATATAGACGGCAACGGAGTTATCGATGATACTGATATAGGCTATGTATCAGACTTTATACTCGGCAACATCAGGGAATTCCCTGAGATCGAATACGGAGAAGAATACGAGAAGACTTACGATTTTGCATCTGTGAGCAGTCTGAAGAGCTCTTCTGATATACCTGATCCCTTCAAGTTCGTTGACGGAAGCACGGTACAGAGCCCTGCGGAATGGCGCAGGAGAGCCAATGAGATAAGCTGTATGTATGAGTACTATATGTACGGAAAGTGGCGTGACGGTTCAGATGACGAGGTCAGCTACAAGATCAGCGGAAACACCATGACTATCACAGTTAAGCGCAAGAGTACAGGAAAGACAGCTTCATTCCCGGCAAAAATAACCCTTCCCAATAAAGTCCGGCATGAAGGCGGCGCTCCTGTAATCGTAGGTATGCACACCAATATTAAAGAGAATATTGCAGCAAGTCTCGGATATGCAGTTATCTGCCTCGACGGAGTATTCACAAATCCTGTAGCAGCAGACAACGACAGCCATACCGGACCTTTCTACACACTCTATCCGTATGGAAATTCATGGGATGAGCAGACCGGCGTACTTATGGCGTGGTCATGGGGATGCAGCAAGATCCTCGATGCACTCTATAACGGCGCAGGAGAGGAGCTCAATATCAATCCCGACAGTTCAATAGTGACAGGAGTATCACGCTGGGGCAAGGCAACAGCAGTCTGCGGCGCATATGACAAGCGCTTCAAGATGGTAGCTCCTTCGTGTTCAGGTGCAGGCGGACTCGCACTTTACAGATACAAGTCCCAGGGCAAGACCTATGACTTCTCATCAAAGGGCGCATCTTCAGCCTATACCTACGGAGCAAATGAACACCTCGGAAGTCTTCAGTCAAGTGATGAAAGAGGATGGTTCAACAACAGGTTCCGTGAATTCAGAGATGTAAACCAGATACCAATGGATCAGCATATGCTCGGCAGCCTTGTTGCAGATAAGGACAGATATCTGTTCATTATAGGCTCATGCATAAACGAGGACTGGGTAAATGCACCGGCCATGTGGGCAAGCTATCTGGGAATAAAACACGTATATGATTTCCTTGGCATAAGCGACAACCTGGCTATAAATATACATACAGAAGGCCATGCAGTTATAGAAGAGGATGTACGTTACATGGTACAGTATTTTGATTATCACGTTTATGGTATAAAGCCTTCAATGGATCTTAGCAAGCTTCAGACATCTGTATTTGCTTTACCTAAGAACCACGACAAGTACCTTGATACCTTCACTGATAAGTGGGCTTACTGATATCCTGAAAGTGCCCATCCGCTGAGGATGGACGAAACATTTTTGACTTTATTTGATTAAGGATGATTTTATGAAAAAGAAATTATTGCTTGCAGGTCTGATATCGGCCTGTATCGTAGGCTCGGCCGGAGCTCTTGAAGCTTCCGCTGCCGGAGATATAGTTTACGGAGATGCAAATTGTGACGGCACAGTCGGTATGTCAGACGCAGTTCTGGTAATGCAGTCTTTGTCGAATCCCGCCATGTATGGATCTGATGGAACGGCAGACATACACCTCACTGATGAGGGTGCGGACAGAGCAGATGTTTATGAGCGTGGGGGAGGCATCTCGCCAATGGATGCTTTGTCGATACAGAGGTATCTTCTGAAGCTTTGCGACCTTCCGGAGTCATATGCTCCCGGATATAAGGAGCCGCAGCCCTTTGTTGAAGAAACTGAACCGGCATATATCCATTTAAGCAAAAATTCAATAACCACTGAGGGTAAGAATGTTTCAGTCAGCGGAACGGAAGTAACGATCACTCATTCCGGAACATTTTACATCGACGGTACTATCGACGACGGAAGGATCCGTGTAGATATACCAGATGAGAAGGCAGACCCAGGAACAGTAAAGCTGATCCTTAACAATGCCTCTGTAACCGGTAAGAGCGGCCCTGCGATACTGATAAAGAATGCCGAAAAGACGTCGATCACGGCGGCAGACGGTACCGAAAACAGTATCTCGGACGGCACGTCAGCTTACGCAGGCGATTATCTTGAGAATGCAGTCCTCGAAGCCAAGGATGATCTTACGATCAAGGGCGGCGACGAGGGTACAGGTATCCTCACGATAACAGCAAACGCTCAGCCAGCAGTGGTATGCAACAATGACATTAAATTTACGGGCGGTATCATAAATATCGACTCCCTTGACAAGGAGAACGGCTTTGATGCAGTAAAGGGCAAGAAGTCCGTGACCGTAAAGGGCGGTACCGTAAACATCGATTCCGAGGGAGACGGACTGAAATCCTCAAAGGGCAGCGTCGAAATAAGCGGCGGAGTCCTGAGAGTTAAGTCCGGAAAGGACGCTGTACAGGCAGAGACAGCTATCACCATAAGCGGCGGAGAAGTATTTGCCTGCGGTGACCGAGGTCTGAGATGTGAAGGTGCTATAGACATAACAGGCGGCACTGTGATCGCAACTGCAACAGATTATCAGTGCGAGAATCTTACAAACACATCACAGAATACTATCATGCTCGACTATGTCAAGGAGTGGTCAAAGAACAATCCTGTGGCATTGACTGACCAGAGCAAAAAGCCTGTTTTCGAGCTTGATACACTGAAGAAGTTCAGATATGCAATAATCTCATCCCCGGATATAGCTTCGGGAACAGATTACAGAGTATACACCGGCGGTATAGAGACTACCCACGAACAGGGAAGCACATACAAGGCCGGCAAGCCTTCGGGATACAAGGGCGTTAACAACTCAGATGACGCAGACCTGCTTTACGGCGAGCTTTTCGACCGTACTGAGGTCCACAGCATTGACGTAAAAATGCCTGATTCAGCATGGAAGGAATTCATGTCTCATGCCGATGAAGAGGCATATTATCCCTGCGATGTAGTTATCGACGGGGAGGAATACAAAAACGTCGGAATAAGAACAAAGGGCAACAGCTCAAGAATGTTTGTATCTCAGGCAGGTCACACAAAGTACAGCTTCCGCATAAAAATGGATAAATATGATAAGTATCAGAGCTATCACGGACTAACCGAGATATGCGTGAACAATATGTACTCAGACCCCTCATGCATGAGAGATATTCTCTGCTATGACGCAATGTACGACCTTGACGCCTATGCACCGGAGGTATCGTATACTGACTTAAAGCTGAACGGACAGCTCTACAGCTTCTATCTGCTCTGTGAGCAGCCGGGAACAACACTCGGAGAGCGCCTTGCAACAAACGATGACGCAGTGCTTTATAAGGCAGCAGATGTAGGAGCACAGTACGACTGTACATTCTCACCATCCATGTCAATGGATAATTTTGAGGTAAAGTTCGGTACTGATGACGACAAGACCCATATCAGACAGGTAGTAGATGCGATAAACAAGGTAACTCCTCAGAACTACAGATTCATAGAGGATATCATCGATGTACCAAGCTTCCTGAAGGGCTTTGCAGTCAATGCAGTAATGTGCAATTACGACAGCTATAACGGAATGATGCCTCATAACTACTATGTACAGTGGAACAACGGCAAGATGTACTATGTAGGCTGGGACTATAATCTCTCACTTGGAAACTTCATGGATTACGGAGCCTCTGTAAACTCCGATATCAACACCGGAATGTATCAGGCTGATGAGAATAAGAGACCCATGCTTAAGAATCTTCTCAGCGTACCTGAGTATAAGTCAATGTACATAGGATACGTTAAGGACATCGTAAGAAAGTACAGTGATCCTGAGAAGGACATAAACAAGTACGCATCACTTATCAGGAGCCATGTAAAGGCAGACCCCCGCAGCTTCTTTACCGCAGACCAGTTCGAGAGCAATATTGCAAAAAGTGCCGGCGGACTTCAGGTAGGCGGAAATACCGATCCCTGGGGCGGAAATCCCTGGGGAGGAAATCCCTGGGGCGGTCAGGGTGGATTCGGTTTTGGCTTCGGCTTTGGATTCGGTCAGCAGGGAGGACTTTACTCCTACGGCGGAGATCAGG
>ODAI011949782.1_pt1 | contig 27116 bp, 21 predicted proteins | sample 1539321 | NCBI WGS metagenome assembly ODAI01 (sample SAMN02144231, study PRJEB22623) | gut metagenome | biome: sheep rumen | host: Ovis aries | place: New Zealand
AAAAGTCTGATGGCGCTTTTTCCAAGAGAGTTGTTGGGAACTACGGTAAAGAAAGTGCTTTCAACTCCGAGGTTTGCAAGAGCGAGGGCTATATTTGCTTCAGATCCGCCGTAGCTTGCTTCGAATCTTGTGGTCATCCGTATCTTTGCGTAGTTTGGAGGAGTAAGGCGCAGCATGATCTCACCGATAGTTATGAACTCGTCTTTTCCGCAGCCTTTTGTGATTGGGTTTTTGTGTTCCATGGGGAATATCTCCTTTTCATTTCCTATGGACTTAAGTATATCAGAAAAATGGTTTATATCATCAAGGTCTATTATATCATTTTCGCATAATAAAATGGACCGCAAATTTGCGGTCCATTGGATTCTGTATTTTCTTTATTTAAAACACAATCTACAGTCGCCAAGCACGATCTCGTCATCGGGGTGAAGACGCTTCTTTTCATAGGGTTGCATTTTCATACCATTTTTTGACGAGCCGTTTGTGGAATTTAAATCTTCTATATAATATTCTCCGTCCTCCACAAATACTCTGGCGTGCATCCTGCTAACGGATGGATCGTTTATCACAATGTCGGAATCACCTTCCTTTTTTCCTATAATATAATTATCCTCTTCTAAAACAGCTATCACCTTTCCACTTTCAGAAAAGAGCCTGTGTCTCTTGTCCTCATTATCACTCAGATCGATAAATACAGTTCTCTCCTCTTCATCAGAAGATTCCTCATCCTCCGCCACTGCGATCCCTTCTGCTTCAAGCATATTGGCGGTATAGTATTTTTCTCTTCTATCTCTGTCTTTCTTGCGATATGACCTTGATCCATCAAGTATGGAGAAGAACCCCTTTTTCTTTCCTATACGTGCTGTGAGCTCATTTCCGGATCTCTTAAAATCCAATATTTTCTCCGCATCTGCAGATTCGGATTCGAAACCATTATCCACAGTCCCGGACTCTTCGATTTTTGCGGTAATATGATCTTCTCCTTCGAGCACTTCAGCATCCTTGAATATCTGATCCTTTAGATATGTATACCCGCACTGTTCAAATGCGTCATACATTTTGTATACCGTCTCAACGAGTTTCTCATCCGCATAGTCCAGCCTCTCAATCAGAAAATCCATCATCTTCCCAAAACCCGCATCCTGATCACAATACGGAAGGTAAATATACTCCGGAGCACTTCCGTCCAGATCTTGAAATACGAGTTCAGGTTCCCAAATAATATTCCCAAAATCCAAAAGGAATCTATATGTCTCTGATGCTGCCTTCTTTATGCTTTCAATAAATCTCATCATCCATTTACGGTCAATCTTCTTTTTCCTGAACATGTCCCTTATGCTCTGCTTCGAAGTAATATCGTAGTATAGAAAGTTAATTCCGTTGATATTCCTCATACTGCAATCAAGTAATCCTGATATACCACCTCGCGTGATCATTCTGTACTGATATCTCTTCTCCTGTACATCGTCGAGTCTATACCTTGCATAATTAAACTGTCCTGCTTTTATGAATTCCGTCTCCATTTTTCTCCTTTCCACTTTAAAGTAATCCTAGCTATGTAAATTTTTTACCAATTGTTTCCCTTTCCTGTATGTCCGCAAGATCAAAATCTCCGATCTTACAGCTGATGAATGCCGGGTACTGACATCCCACATATCACTCCCATCCCAGAAATCCAAAAAGCTTTTAAATGGGAAAATTACTCTTCCTTTCATTTCTACCTTTATCGTTCCTCTTCTATATGATGTTGTAGCGGTTTCTTCACTCCATGCGACATATTTATCTTTGTAACGACTTTTGCTTTCGTTATCAGCCAGGGTCACTCTTTCTGCAGGAGAATATCTTGTCCCCGGACCCGCCTGGGCAGAAACCCCTTTCGCACTTCTTAAAGCAATAGCCGCAGCGTCCTGATCAAGAAGCAATCTGTCATATTGATAAAACCAGAGATACATGGTCAGTATGATCACTCCTATAGCTATCGGAAGGATCATAACAGCTTCGACGGTGAAATATGCATCTACAAAGCGGACAGAAAATTTGTTTTCCCACTTGCTATTACAAAAACTGCATATCCGATTGCAAGACTTGGTAAAAAAGGAAGCTTTGTATTTTTCTTTACCTTTCCCATTGCCAGCAGTGTTCCTGCTACGATGGCCATGATCAGACTGCCGATACTCACTGACAGGATCGCCCCAAGATAACTTTCTGTCGCTCCTATCATCATGATTATTATCCCGTCTGCATATCCGGCTTTCTTTGTTCCGAATGCCATTAACAAAAACATGATTCCCGGTATCAATCCCAATACTATCCGCATCATTTCCGCAACACCTTTCTCCGAACGAGCAGCGGATGTCATTAAATATATACATAGAATCGTTCCTCCTATAACAAGCGCGATGAACGGAACCTCTTTGTTCCTTATATCCCATATTGCCAGCACTGTCAGATAGAAAAGAAATACAATTGTAAATGCCATCATTTTCCTCCACATCTACTGCAAGGTCTGTGCGAATCCGCTACATCCGACAACGGCACGGCTACATACGTCCGCCTTAACCCTCTGCATTCGGACGAGTAATGATATCTGTCTCCCTCAGCACCTATATAGAATGAATCGGGAGCATCTCCTTTGGCACATATCTCACAAGGTCTGTATCTGCCTCCGTTCTCATTTCTGATCTCTTCTATTTCAGAACGATCCACTTCCGAAATCCTAAGTTTCAGATGTGTACAGTTTTCTGTCGTATGGTACACCTCACTGTCCTCCGTGATATATACGATCCTTTCCTGTGTAATCTCTGTCTTATCCCCTTTAATACTGTACCCGTTCCATAGATGTGCAAAATACCTGTTACACATCCTGAAAGATACTCGGCCTCCCATATCAAAAGGAGTACACACCCTATAAGTAAGTATCAGGTCCACCGTGTCGTCAGTTCCAAATATCTCGCTCTCCGGAAAATTTAAGCCTCGACTTCCGTCTTTCAGAGGGCTTTCGGCAAGATAGGTTTCTCCCAGTTCTGAAATAATGCAGTTTTTGATATAGAAACAGGAAATTGCGATATCCCCTATCTCACTGATTATCTCACTCTCCTCTGACGTCAATTCCTCTGATGTCTCCGGCGAAAGATCTGTCCCCGATGAAAGACTTGCTTTAGCCGAATCCATGTTTCGGATCGGATCAGTGAATACAGCACCGTAAGAACTTATCCTGCTGCCTGCATTAAACAGAGCAAGATCCAGATTGCCATGCAGTCTCATCATTTCGAGTGACGCTGACAGATTGAGAAAAAAGAACATGAATACCGGAAGTACGATCGCAGCTTCAACCGTCATACTCCCGGCAAGAGATCGCGCCGGAGTCTTCTCTATGCAGAGCTTTGTGACAGCGTATCCCCTACAGCCTCTGAGCAGAGAAAGAATGTCTCGGGCAAGACTTTTTAAGATCAGCTTTCGCTTGGGAGAAGGACTTGAATTTTCAGACATATCTTCAGACCTCTGCTTTCATAAAGAAGACTCCGCCGCGGTCTCTCGCTTTTCATTCGTAGCATGCTCTTCTTTTTATTTCATATGAATATCCGTATGCGCTGACAACACATAGACTGGCTTCAAATGCGTCTATACATGCGTCAAGTCGAAAATTGGCATTACCTGCAGTGAGGCGTATATCCGCCTCGACAAGATCCATCGCTCGTGAAGTAAGTTTTTTTGTTCCCGTCAAAAACATAAATATCCTTAGATAATCGCCGTAACACAGACCCGATCCACTGCTATTTCCTTTGTCTTCTTTCCCTCCAAGCGCTGCACCCATTCCGTAATGCCAAGTAGATTTGCTTTTGATCAGAGGTATCCTGCCTCCCGCAAACAGAGTCTTGACATCATAAACAGCTTCCATCAGCGCCCATCCCGCCAGAATAAGTTCTTTCAGTGGATCTGCAAGTGAAGGTGTGAGCAGAAGTAATGCTATCGCAGTTCCCAGCGCTTCTGCTTCGGCCACCTTGGTACTGTCAGTCATAAGATAGGCATAGTCCGCACCACATCTCAAAATAAACAGTCTGTCCGCAACTCCTCTTAGATTATCTATGTCCGAATTCTTCCCACAGATTGTTTGCTCAACTCCATATAGAAGCGCGTCATCATCGGAGGTTTGACCGTAATACCCCACATATCGCATAAGGTATTCCACGAAAAATAGCTTCTCTGTGACATCTTCCCAAACTGCCTCATCCTCCAGATCCATATTCCCTGCATTGATCTTCCCTGTCGCTCTTCTCGAAGAAAGAATTGTATCTTCTCTAAGAGTCCTTCCGGACAGATTATCCGCGTCAGGCACAGCAATGGAGAGTATTCCGCTTCGACCGAATCTTTTGACTGATGAAACAGGACTGGAGTAGTCCGGTGGAACTTCATCTTCTTCAAAGATCTTTCTCCGATTATTCTCAATGTAATCTTCTTTTTCATCGATTACAGACATAAGGTCACAGTTCTCATATCCCTCACTTGTAACCGTATCCGCCCATTCGATCACACTCTCGAGAATATCCAATCCCATATCGGATTTCATAGCTTCGGCGCATCTTCTTCGAAACACATCTCCTTCACCGTCAGACAGATATCTGACTCCGGTCACATCTACTCCCCCCGGATACATGGCAAGAAAATCCCTGTACAAAGTATTGCTTAGAAAAACATCCGACAGATTCGTATTTACATCAGCGTAATACATTATCCGGTTTCCCAAATGAGATATGCCGCTTTGCTTCCCACCATAAGAACTGTCTATCGCAAATATATTGAATCTCTTCATCAATTCTCTGTGGTATTCTGCCAACGCGCTGTTAAATGAAATCTGAGCGACTATCTCGCTCTCAAGTCTGATAGTGCTCATCCGGGCACCTTCTATCATGGTGAGGCACAACGAGAGAAGAATCGTCATTGTGAGAGTCATATATACGGTAAGATATCCGCTACAGTTTTTATGCATAAGTTTTTTCACACTATACCCGTGATGTCTGTGCCGTGATCTTTTCAAAAAGTGAATTAACTATACTTGTGATCTGGGTTTTAAAGATGATCACCAGTCCAACAAGCACCACGATGATCAGTATCACCTCAACAGTTCCCATTCCCCTGTTATCGCCGGCAAGACAGTATCTTCCTCTTTTTCCGATCAAACAGTTGTTTATACGAGCTTCGGTTCTTCTCATTATTTTCTCTGCCAGATCTCTTATCATCATCAATAAAGATACATATAAATTCATTCTTCAATCCTCCTATTTAAATACCCATTCCCGTAAATGCCGGAAACATTACCATTACCATCACTACGAGCAACATCATAACCATCGGAACCAGAAGTTTGGTAACCGCTTCCTCTCCCTTTCTCCTGCATTCCTGCATCTGATCTCTGCACGCATTATCCGCTTCTTCTCGTAGACGATCCTTCAGTGATACGCTCCCCTTTTTCAAATTTTGAACGAGCAGCGTTCCAAGTCTGATATACTCCTGAAGTCCTATCCTCCTGCCAAATCTTTCATAACATTCGCTTTCAGCCATACCTGATCTGAGTTCATGAACGGTATACGATATCTCAGAATAAACCGGTAACTCTTCTTCCTCTGAGGAAAGTTTTTCAAACGCTTTTCTTACAGTCATTCCGGCGCCGAGATAAAGTGCAAACTTCCTGACGATTTCCGGATAACTCTTTCTTATCTGCTCGCGTCTTACATTCACTTTTGACTGAAGATCCTTATCTGTCATAAAGAAGACGACGATTGCCACGATCACACATATGCCTGCTATTACCGGTCCGCTGTCATCCGTTTTATGGCCGAGTCTGAGTTCTTCGCCTTTATAATCAGTCGGTATTACCCACTCATTCTGATCTCTGCTCCCCATTTCGGAATCTGATAACAGTTTTGCAATATCCCTTTCTCTAAGCTCATACTCATCCAACGCCTTTGGAACAACCGTAAGATGATATGACTTATTCCATTCCTTATCGAAGTATCTGACAGTAGCATCCAATGTGATATCCACTTCTTCATCTACCATCGATATTGTTCCGCTATCCGTCGATAGAATCGCCGGTTTGTCGCACTCCCATGAGATTTCAAAAGGATACCCATTTATACCTGTAACTGTACCAAGGTCAGATGAGATGTGATCCGGATCCTCATTGTTCTTTAGCAGAAGCCTATCGAGTTGCTTTTCGAATTCCGAATACCGGATTTCACATTCTTCATCGCTAAGCATCCTTGGATATACTCGCGTGTCAAAAACAGAAACTCTGTCTCCGTACTCGTCTATCAGTTTTATCTCGATATCAGATCCGAGATAATCATCACGCTTTACGATCCCTTTTTTTACCGGATCATTCACTTTTGCATTTATATGTGCTGCTGTGGCGAACGCCACTCCTAAACCTAAGATGATCAGACATTTGCAGATCTTATCAACGATATAATCTTCATACAGCTCTTCAATATCAGCTCCCGGATTCAATCCGGCCAAAGCTTTCTTCACTGCAGGACTATCACGACTATGGGCGTCTTTTCCGGATAGCTTGATCAACATCCGTTTGGCTGATCGGTATACTGTTTTGATAATCGATTTATATCTTTCCATCATTTACCTCAAATATCATTTTCCAGTTTTATCATGATGTGATCTCCCAGCACGTATCCCGTCAGATATACACCAAGCAACAATGTCATTACTATGACTCCAGTAATATTCCCATATAGCGGATCAAAATACCCCGGATTTGTCAGTCCTATATAAACGAGAATCCCGAACGGCATCACTTTCATTATGTTTTGCTCCATTCTTCTCCCGGCAAGCACCGTATAGAGTTCCTGTCTGGCTTCTATTTCGGTTCCTATCAGATCACTTGACGTCCTGATTATCTCCGGCAGACTTCCTCCGCTTCTCTTAGCTATGGCAAATACACCTGCAAATTGTTTTATCGCATTGCTTCCGCTTCGATCCGCCAGATCTTCCAGTAACTCCTCCAGTGGGATATTGATTACAAGCCCCCTCCTGATATATTCAATCTCTTCATAGATCATCGAGCCCGTGCCAAAAAGCATTTTCATATCCGAAACGCTTTCCTTAAATGCATTTTCTACTGCGTATCCTGCCTTTAATGACTGAGACACGCATCTGATACATTCTCTGAACTGCATATCAAGGATCCTCTTATCTTCAGCTATCTGTTTCTTTATTTCGCCCCTGAAATATACTATTGATAAACCGGACATTGGTATCAATGCCAAAGGATCTCTATAAAAGAAATACGAAAGAAGTAATGCCACACCTGCCGATTTCAAAATGAACTTACACAGCATCATCCCGCTCCATCGGATTACATGATAATCCCGCAAGACAAAGCTTGTTCCTGTTTTGGAGTTCTCCTTTCTTTTTGAGTGATCCGATGACTTTTCCGTCTTTATAATCATCTTCTTCAAATTCATAAATCGGGTTAAGTCGGATCTCACCATTTTCATATCCAAGTACCTCCGTTATCTCCTGTACTCTCCTGGATCTGTCACGCAGTCTTCCGAGATGAACTATCAGATCCAGCCCTGATGCTATCTGCTGTCGTATAGCCGGCAATGGAAGATCAGCTCCCATAAGGACCATGTTCTCCAGTCTCGACATCATATCCTTTGCTGAATTAGCATGTCCCGTCGACATACTTCCGTCATGCCCGGTGTTCATAGCCTGCAGCATATCCAGTGCTTCGGCTCCCCTTACTTCACCTATTACTACTCTGTCAGGCCGCATTCTAAGACTCGCTCTTATCAGGTCACGTACGCTGATCTCCTCTGCCCCCTCGGTTGTACGGCTTCTGGTCTCAAGCCTGACCAGATTTCTGATTCCCTGTATCTGGAGTTCGGCAGAATCTTCGATGGTTATCACTCTTTCATCCTGAGAAATATACCCTGACATCACATTCAAAAAGGTTGTCTTTCCACTGCCTGTACCTCCGCTTATGAATATATTGTATTTAGCCTTAACCAGATCGCTTAAAAAACCCGCCGCTTCCAAAGTGAGTGAATTAAGCTCCAGCAACCTGTTCATATCGATCGGTTTATCCGGAAACCTTCTTATCGTGACGATCGGACCATTAAGTGCAACCGGATTCATGACAACGTTTACCCTCGATCCGTTAGCCAATCTCGCATCCACTATAGGTGATGCTTCATTGACTGCTCTGTTACATCCGGCTACGATCTGTTGGATCACATCACCCAGCTTCTCGTCATCTTCAAAGCATTCTTCAAGTTCGGATATCTGACCGTCCTTTTCTACAAAAATCCTGTCCCTTCCGTTTATCATGATCTCAGTCACTGAAGGATCATCCACATATTTCTGTAATATATCCAACCTTCTAAGCGAATCGAATATTTCATTACAGATCTTTCTCTTATCAGGGACTGACAGCTGCTCAGTTTCTTCAGAGGTCATGATCTCATCATCGATAAGATCCTGTACTTCATCGTCCGAATAATCCCTGGTAAAATCCATCTTTTCACGGATCCGATCTCTTATGATCTTTTTGATACCCGAATAATCTGTCTTCATTCAGCCTCCAATTTCCTGACGAGCTCCCTGGCATAATCTGCCATCACTCCACTCGTGTATTGTTCGACTTCACAAGGTATCCTGGTGATTTTAGGCGGTTCGCATTTATCCGTTTTATCAAGAACATCTCTATAATCATACATCGACAAAACCTGTTCAAATCTCGTGATCTTACTCTCCGCTATCCTGTCTTTGTCTGTATTCATATAAATCCTGTCGCACCTCCTCAATATCTCAAATAATCCCTGCATGCTTTCCGATAGATCCATCACTATATATTCGTACTCTCCCAAAGCCGACAATCTATTCAACATCTTTAACCAATCACCTGCAGCGATCGTCAGAAGATTTTGTCCCGATCTCATCGGTGGAATATAATCCAATCCTCCGATCTTCTTTACGATGGTTCTGAACCTGAGGTCAAATCTCTCTCCATTTCCGGAGAGAAAATACAGCATATCAGCCAGATCTTTTTCTCTCGCTTCCGGTTCAATCTCACTGTGCCCTGAGTAATGTTCAAAATTCAGATATAGTGTTTTGTGCTTAGTTGAAAGCAAATGTCCCAGTGTCAGCGCTGTGGTTGTCTGTAAGCATCTGCCGACAGGTGAGAAGAATCCTATCAGCTTTGGTTTCAGATCGATACTTCTTTCCTTTGCCGCACATCTCGAAGCATCCGCTTCCTTTTCAAGTTCAAAGAATATATCTATCAGGCTTCCAAGCACGTTCTCTGCTGCGCTGTATTTTTCTATGATCCGTACGCCTTCCGGACCTTTAAGTCCATCTTCTGACAAGATAACAGTCTTGCCCTTGACCTTCTTTCTCATATCATCTCGATATGACGATTCCGAGACCACCAATATATCCGGAGCATTTTCTTCAGAGTCATTCATCATTTCCTCAGCACCGGTATATGTGATCAATCTCCATGGCAGACCTTTCTGTCTGCGAAGATAATCCGACATCAGAAGGGTATACTCCTCCTCCTCGTCGCACAAAGCCAATATACTTCCCATTGATACCTCCTGCTTTGTCACACTATTTACTTTTACATGAATACTTCGGGCGAATTGCCCTGTCGGTCCGACGGACCTTTGATTTTTTCCGATTATAGACTTATGTTTTTTTTATTGCAATACTTTTTTCTAAACTTTTTCTTTTTCGTCAGATTCCTACAATTTCTCTTTTCGTTACAAATAGAAAAAATAAGCGGGAACTCTTATATAATAAGAGTTTCCCGCTTTTGTAATCTTGCACAAATTTGCTTTACGCTTTGAATCCTCTGTTGGATTCGCTCATCATATCTTCGTTCACATCGTCTCTTCCGTATGTGAGTCCCGCATAAACTTTCTGCGTTCCCTGCATTACAGGGCCTGCTGTATTTTCCGGAGCTATCTTGTCATACGCATCACGCAGAGGCTCTATGATCTTCCTGATATCGGTAAGTCCTTCAGTCTCGAATTTGAATTCACTCGCTGCCAGTCTCCTGATAGAGAAGATGTAGAGCTTAAGGAGAGTGGGGGCCGGCTCGTACTCAAGATTGACTGAGTGCATCAGCTCGTCTATGCATCCTCGTACTCTGCTTATCGCGAGACGGAATGCTTTCCTGTCATCCGCTTTGTGAGCATCCAGCGCTTCATCTATGTACTCCAGCGCCATATCGTACAGGATGACTACCATCTCTGTCGGGTTTGCTTCGGTTATCCTTCGTGTAAACTGAGCCTTAAGTTCATTCGTCATAATTCACCTCTTACTGAAGGAGCTGCAGAACCTGTGAAGGTCTGTCGTTTGCCTGTGAAAGAACCGATATACCTGCCTGAGTCATTACTGTATATGTGGAGTACCTGGTCATCTCCTCCGCCATGTCTACATCCATTATTCCCGAGTATGCACTGGTCATATTCTCTGCCATGATATCGAGGGAAGCGGTGGTGTGCTCGAGTCTGTTCTCGTATGCACCGAGCTTACCTCTCACATTGCTCAGGAATGAAAGTGCATTCTCAATCCTCTCTATCGCATCCTGTGCTCCCTTCTCGGTGGAGACATCGAGTCTCTCGAGTCCCATGTTCTGAAGAGAGATCGCGGGGATAGCCATCTCGAGGACCTGTCCCTCGTTTGCACCGATCTGCATACGCATGGGGCCGAGTCCGGTAAAGTCGATCGTAAGGTTAGAGAGTGATCCGGCTATAGGATTTCCGGATGCGTCAAATGCCTCATTATCGGGAACCGATATGGATAATTCATATCCCTGAGGTCCGATGATGGAGATGACATTGTCTACCATCGTTCCCTTGTACTCGGTAGCCCCGGGAGGGAATCCTGTACCCATAGTCATCGAGATCTGCATCTCACCGGTGGTGGGATCGGGAGTCCAGCTTAAGGAGTCGATCGTCCCGCGGGAAACCGGAATATCCTGGCTATAGGTGGTCACTTTGTATTTATTGTCGTCGGTATATGCCTTGAGATCATAGAATCCGTTGAGCAGGGGCTGGCTGTTAAACTCAGTCGTCTTGCATACTCTGGTGATCTCGGACTTAAGCTGAGATACCTCCTTCTGGATGACATCTCTGTCCTCGTCGGTCATGGTTCCGTTAGCTGCCTCTATGGAGAGCTCGGTCATCCTGTGCAGCATATCTGCTACTTCATTGAGGGCTCCGTCAGCGGTCTCGATAACGGAAATAGCCTCGCTTGCATTGCGGCTGGCGATTCCGACACCCTCTATCTGGGCGTTCATTCTCTTAGCCATGGCAAGGCCGGCGGGGTTATCCTTTGCATTATTTATCTTGAGTCCGGAAGACAGTCTCTGAAGTGATCTGGAAAGCAGATCGTCATTATTGGCCAGATTGTTATTAGCAAGCATGGCTGAAACATTATAGTTGATCCTCATGGTAACCTCCTCGGAGTGGAGTTATCTTCCCTCTCCTACGGCGCTCAGGAAATTCTTGGCGATTCCGAAAAGCGCTCTTCTGTCAGATCCTTCTGAAATGTTTCCCTCTGCATCCTTGCTCGGGCCGGTGACATATTGATTTATATGGGACCTATGGAGCGAGCGGGCCGTTTCCTCGTTTCTCTCGAATATACCGATCTCGCCGGTCCGCATTCCGCTCTCGTTATTTGTCAGGTCACTGAATATATCGGCAGCTTTTTCCGATTTCTGAAGAGCTTCTCTGCCCGAAGCGATGATATACCCCCCTATCGTCCCCTCATTTACCGTAAAATGGGCTTCTATGGGTTCTCCATCCGATATTTCGGTATAGATATCCACATTCTGTCCACGTCCTGCATCCCTGTCAAAGACAAGTCGGACTGTCCTGATCTCTCCGCCGATCTCAGCCGGTACGAAGTACTCCTCTCTGCCGGTGCTTTCTCCTGCTGCCGGGAGCGCCGCACATACGGAGAGCTGCCTGTGTATCAGTCTAAGGTCCCTGATATCCAGTCCCTTTGATCCGCTAAAGGTGATCTCCTCAACTTCTTTTTCGAGATCCTCTATCATATCCGTGTATTCGTTAAGGGCGTCTTCACTCTCGGAGAGCCTGGTAAGCATATCGAGCTTTCTTTCGCTCTTTTTATCCCTGGCTTTTGCCAGTTTACCAAACAGCTCATCCTCTCCCGAAAGAAGGCTCTTGGCCGCGATAAGATTATCCGCACTTCCCTTGATTCCCGCATCCGAAAGGAGCCTCCCGGCTTCTTCCGCATTCTGCACAGCCTCTCTGTACTCGCGTATGAAAGCCTGTCTGTTTTCATCTCTGTAGGCACTTTCTATCTGATCGGTAATGGATCTGCCTGCGCGGATTATATCGCTCCTTACGCCGAGAGAATCGGATACTTTGACGTCTAATCCTTTGAATTTGTTGGATCTGACTGCTGACAGAAGGCTCTCAAATCCTTCGATCGCGCCTTCATTTACCATAGCACCGATTGCTGCGCCGTCGGAGCTTTCAATCCCATGGATCATACGGTATATGCCTATGTATGACTCTCTCTCTTCATCCGTTATCTCGCCGGATCTGTCGAGAGCATACAGGTATTCCGAATAGCTCTTTGCTTTTTCATCATATGATCTATTCTCTTCCGCAGTATTTAAGTACTCTTCGATCTGTACGAAATCCTTCTCGAGCGGATTAAATCCGTCCCTGATCATTCCGAGCACTGCTGCCGGTTTCATTCTCTCTATTACGGAAGTCACTCTGGCATCGGCTTCCGAGACGGTCTTTATATTCTCCTCATTTATCTCCATGCGGTTGTAGCCGAGTATCCTTACCGCTCTTCTGTTCTCCTCGTTCAGATCCAGATCAAGATCCTTAACGATATCATCAACATTGGCGAATGCCTTGCGGATACTGTCACCGAGATCTGCTCTGGGCGCGGTCATCAGGGCTTCATAGCTTTCGCCCGCTTTGATATAGGTATCTCTGAGCACCTTGCCTTCGGTATGGAATTCTTCGAAGTTTACATTCGTGGTGCCGGCGGAAACAAACATACCAAGTGTGTCCGCGGGAGAGATCTTTATCTCCTGAACGGCCGTATTGGTCTCATTCATCAGCCTGTATGAGGATACGGCATCGTCCCTCTCCGGGAAATAGCCTTCAGCAACACTCTTCTCGGCTTCCTTAAGTGCATCTATGAGCTGCTCCATAGGAGCCGTATCTATCGAGAATCCGCTGCTAAGGAGCTTAACATTGACTTCTGCAGTCATGGAGAGTCTTACTTCCTCGAGCTGCCTGCGGAGCTTTATATCGCCGACAAACTCCTCATATATTTCAGCAGAGAAAAATCTACTCTCTATCCTTGCCGCTGCGGAGTAAATATCCTCTCTGACGGTAAGATCCGCATCCTTGGGAAGTTTTCCGGATGCAACTGCTGCCGCAGCAGACTCTGCGTAGTCCTTTTCGGATATAGGAAAATCGATCTTTTTGATGTCAGCAACCTTCCGAAGAGTCTCTTCCGTAACGGGAAGATCCCTTCCGAGGAGCCATTCTGCGTTCTTTAATCCGTCCTTTATGTACTCTTCGACCCCGGCTGCCGGTGCCGTGCTCTCCAGGAGTCCCTCTATCTGCTTCTTTAATCCGGTATTCTCAGGGGCATCAAGGGTTGCTACGCTGTTTCCCTGCTCTGCATGTGCGGATGTTGCGCCGGAAAATTCAGCTTCATAGAATCCTCTGACCGAGATATCCGATCCGTTTTCTATCATATAGGAAACTTCAGAGTCTTCAGGAACCCTAAGTTCAGTGGCCATCTTCCAGCCTTCTGCTATATTTTCCGCATTCTCGGGAGTAATGGAGAGATCAGCGCGTGCAAATGCGGCCTTTACTTCATTTGCCAATTCCCTGGCCTGAGCTCCGCCGCCGAGGGCATTTATAAGGGATTCGTCGCCAAAATCATCATTGTATCCTGCGATCACGGTTCCACCCTTTGCCATCTCGGCTTTTACCCTATCCTGGATGGTGCATACCTCTGACGGATCCATGCTTCCGTAGTCAAATCCGTCCTCGGATGCCTTTGCGTAATCCTCGGAGGACATGGTATTTGCCATGACCACATTAAACTGAGTCATTGAGGACACATCGATATTGCCCGCTTCGAGCTGGATCTGCTCGAGAGACTTCCCGCCGGCCTTTTCATCACCGGAGAGACCGTAATCATATGGGTTCTTACGACTGTTTCCAAGGTCCAGCCTTATCCCGCCGGATGCACCGAACGCATCATTTCCGGCAAAAACACTTCCTTTCTTATCCGAAAGAAAAGGTGCTTTGGCGTTTTTCTGCGTGGTATTTATGATATTTTCATTGGGATCCTGACTCGGAAAATTTATCTTCAAGATGAAACTCCTTTGAAATCCTGTTTTTGAGTCCAAAAAAGGCGAGCCCATAAGTGCTCACCTTTTATTTCGGAAATGTCCCCCCAAATCTTTAGCATTATGGGTCAGAACTCACGAGTTCGCTAGAACTCTGAGTTCGTTAGAACTCATAAACCAAAGCCGTATACGGTGCGATATCCAGGCTTATCGAATATTTCTGAAGCGCACAGGGCACCTTGTCGGCATTTATCTCAGCGGGTGCCTCATTTCCCCAGCCTGCATACTTTTCCTCATCCGAATTCAGCACCAGTTTGTACTTTTTCGCTTTCGGAACGGGAACCATGTAGTTGTCCCAGCGCATGGGGGTCATATTAAGGATAAAGAGGAGATTTTTCTTGCCTGTTTCATCCCTTCTTACAAATGAATAGATACTTCTGTCCGCATCATCCGCATTCATCCACTCGAAGCCCTTCCAGCTGTTGTCTATGCGGTACAGGCAGGGATAATCGCGATAAAGCTCAAGGAGATTCTGCACATAGAGCTTCATGCCGGAGTTATTCTTCTCTCCGAGCAGGAACCAGTCGAGCTCCCTGGCTTCGCTCCACTCTCTCTCCTGCGCAAAATCCTGTCCCATGAAAAGGAGCTTCTTGCCGCTGTGACCGAACATATATGTATATCCGACACGCAGGTTTGCATACTTATCTATCTGATATCCGGGCATCTTGCCGAGCATCGAACATTTGAGATGAACCACCTCATCATGCGAAAGAGGCAGGATGTAATTCTCGCTCTCGTTATAGGTCATGGCGAAGGTCATCGCATAGTGATTGCCCTTTCTCATAACGGGATCGAGCTTCATATACTCGCAGAAATCATGCATCCAGCCCATGTTCCACTTGAATGCAAATCCGAGTCCCTCTCCTCCGATCTCGCCCGTGACATTGGGCCAAGCGGTAGATTCCTCCGCAATGGTAAGGAATCCGGGATACGTTCCGCGAACAACCGAATTGAGATGCTTGAAAAACTCTATCGCATCGTAATTCTTATTGCCGCCATCTTTATTGGGAAGCCACTGACCGTCCTTCTTGCCATAATCAAGATAGAGCATCGATGCAACTGCATCCACTCTGATACCGTCAACATGGAATTCCCTGAGCCAGTAGAGTACGTTTGCTATAAGGAAATTCTTGACCTCTGCCTTGGAATAGTTGAATATCTTGGTTCCCCAGTCGGGATGCTCTCCGAGCCTCGGATCCGGATGCTCGTAAATGCAAGATCCGTCAAACTCACCGAGTCCATGAGCGTCGGTTGCAAAATGTGCGGGAACCCAATCAAGGATAACTCCGATGCCGTTCTTATGAAGCTCATTTACAAGATACATGAAATCTTTGGGCTCGCCGTATCTGGAGGTCGGAGCATAATAGCCCGTCACCTGATATCCCCAGGATCCGTCAAAGGGATGCTCTGCAATACCCATCAGTTCTACATGGGTATACTTCATCTCTTTGAGATACTCTATGATCCTCTCTGCGAACTCTCTGTAATTGTAGAATCCGTCTTCCGTGCCGTTGGGATGCTTCATGAAGGATCCGATGTGGCATTCGTAGATCGCCATCGGCTCCTTGTTCCAGTCCTTCTTATCGCGGTCCTTCTCCCATTTGGAATCTTCCCATTTAAACCCGGAAAGGTCAGTTACTATGGATGCGGTACCGGGTCTGAACTCTGCATAGTTTGCATACGGATCTGCCTTGTAGAGTTTGCGTCCGTCCTTGGTATGGATAAGGAACTTATACATCTCACCGACTTCAACACCGGGGATAAATACTGCCCATATGCCCACATCACCGAGTTTTTTCATCGGATGTGCGGTTTCATTCCAGCAGTTAAATGATCCGATTACATATACACTTTCCGCCGCAGGAGCCCAAGTGGCAAAGAAAACTCCCTTCTTTCCGTTCTCAACAGAGAGATGCGCTCCGAGTTTTTCATAAATCTCGTAATGCACTCCCTGACCGAAAAGATACATATCATCCTTAGAGATAAATACCTTCTTTTCATCTGACTTCTTTGAAGTCTTTACCGTACTTGCGGATTTTGAAGATGCTGCAGTTTTCTTCTCATCTGTCTTCTTGGTCGTTTTGGTCGAAGCTGCCATTTACTGCCTCCCGTTTCAGATGTCTATGCTGTGCGGAAATCTTTCTCTCCGAGTATGACTCGGTCTTCTTCATCGTATCGCCTGCCAAGCAAAATGTCAAAGAAATGCGTGGGTGTTTTCCTGTTTACGTTCTGTATTGCCTCATCAACCATCTGCATTACTTCCACAACATTGACTGCGTGGTTGTTGGTCTGTCTGATCTCGATCCTGTGATGGAGCTCGAGCATACCCATCTGGTCGATCTTGTAATCCTTGTTGAAAGCATACTTCTCTGCAAAGGCAACGAGTTTCTTCTCGCTGAGAGCCTTAACGTCCATAGAAGCATTGAACATCTTCATCAGACGCTCGTCGTTCTTCAGGAGCTTCTCCATATTCTTTCTCTTATCGGTAAGGATGACAACTATGCCGAGGTTCTCCTTCTCGAGGCTTCCTCTGAGCATATCTTTGGTCTCGTCGTTCATTGCCGACGCGCCCTCTATGATAAGTCCTCCTCCCGAGAACTGCTCTACCATCTTGACGACATCTTTTTTATTCAGATCGTCTCCGGTGATCTTGCCGACCTGTCCGGTGAAGTTGCCGTCGCTGGACCTGACATACTTCAGTATCTTGACTGCAAACGAACCGAGATCTATTCCGTCATCGCCGGTAAGTCTGATGTTTCCGGTATATGATGCCATGCTTATGTTGTCGAGCATCTCTGCCAGATCGTTCTTGGCTTCTTTGCTCTGGATATATGTTGCGAAGAGTTCTTTCTGCTCCTTGCTGAGACTCCTCGAAGAATCCTGCGCAGATCTTTCTTCAGTCTCGTTCGCAATCTCTTCTGCGTTGTCTGTCGCGGTCTCTGCTTCGGTATCTGCTGCGGCTGCTTCGATCTCCGCATCGTTTTCCGCTGTTTCCTCGACCTGTGTCCCATCCTCGGCTGCAGCTTCTTCTGCTTGAATCTCTTCTGTCGGGATTTCTTCTGTCTGAGCCTCTTCGGTTTGCTCAGCTTCGGCAACCTCTTCCTCGCTCTCGCAGAACCTTTCCGTTTCTTCTGTTGCCTCATCCGATACGACGTCCTCGGGCTCATCGTCCATGTCGTTGTCTGCAAGCTGAGTCAATATGTCTTCGCCGTTTGCAAGTCTCTGTGCTTCGGCTTCTTCTCTGTCTCTCTTCTCGCGTGCCTCTGCCTCGGCTTCACGCTCTAACTGCGCGAGTTTGCTGTCGAGTACCTGCTTCTCAAATTCGTCAAAGAGCTCACCGGTCTCTCTCTTTACTCTCTTGTGAAACTCTTCTTTGTGGCGTTCCTCGGTCTCCTGCTTGAGTTTCTCCCACTCGATCATCACATCGGAAATATTGAGCTGTCCGGTGATCTGTCTCGCGGGCTCTGCCTTTTCAGGCATTGCAAGACCTATCTGTCCGTCAGCCTCCTGAGTGAGGCTTCCTGCTATCTCCTCGGGAGGTTCTGCGGTGCGAGCTTCCTTTTCTGCAGCGCTTTCGGCTACAGGGTGGTATACTCTTCTGCCGTTCTCACCTTCCTCGACAACTCTCCCGGTGGTACCATCCATCTGCTCACTCGCCACTTCATAGAGCATCTGTCTGGAAATCTCTTTCTCGTGATCGCTCTCATCGCGAAGTGCTTCTTTGAGAGCTCCTTCGATATCCTTTATCTCTCCGGTCTCACCGAAGAATACTTCCGTGTGAGTGAGGACTCCTTCTTCTTCCTTCTGCTGAGCTGCGGCAGCCAGTATTTCTTCCGGCAGATCTTCCACAGCATCTTCCGCGGTATCGGGGATCTCTCCCGTCTCGATATCATCACCGCTTATCTCTTCAAGCTCAGCGCTTTCGAGTTCTCCTGTATCCGACTCATACATGGGAGCAAGGATGGTTCTGGTAACAGCTTCCTTCTCCTCCTCGGAACCGTTAGTGAGCACTTCCTGTACGCCCTCGGCTATAGCCTGCTGGAGATTGACTGTTCCGTACTCGCTCACATCCATCGTGCGGACCTGAATACCCAGATCATCGTCCTTCACGCCGGCAAATACCTGAGTATGTCCGAGTGCCAGAGCACGTCTCTCATCATCCGCAGTAACCTCGGGAAGTACATCCCTCGGATCGCAGGACGCATCGTAATAAGTCTCCTCGCGCTTTTTGAATCTGTTGTCGTAGATTTCCTGCTGCTGGGGAGTCAGAGGCTCGTGGAGCATTTTGAGTTCCATCGCCTTGATGACATATTTTCCTTCGCCAAAGAAAGTGATGAGTTCGTCGCACTCCTCAACGCATCTGGTTGCATATCCTGCACGGTGCAGACAATGTGCGAGAGTGTATGCCCACTTTTCCTTGTAGTCCCTGTTCTTGTACTCCTCGAGGACGGCAATCCTTTCTTCGAGGCTTACTCCCTGTGATTCGTATAATTTGTACTGAAGGATATATCTCCGGGGATCCCTGGATGCTATCTTGCAGAATTCCTGATAAGTATCGACGGCTGCGGAAACATCGTCTATCTTGATATAAAGCTCACAGAGCGAAAAGATTATGTCTTTCCCTTCCGGGTTTCTCTCCTGTGCGAGCTGGAGAATGTCTATCGCGTCCTCGTATCTGTGTACTTTTCTGTAAATATCGGCTATAACACAGAGCTTTCCGGATTTCTTTACCCTCGACCAGTCAATGGTGTCGGCTATCTCCGAAGCCCCGACAAAGTCCCCTTCATCGAGCCTCCTGTTGATCTCCTCGGCTCTGATCTCATATTCATGTTTGTTCACAGTAAAAATCCTCTCGTCTATGACCACAACATCTATAACATAGTCGAGTGAATTTTACCATAAATTGTATGTAAATGTCCAGCAAACTACTAAATTTAGTGAATAAAGATCTACATCTTGTGTCGGATCACTGAATTTTGATCTTTTTACAGAGTCTGTCAGAATACCGTTCTATCGTTGTATTCATTAAAATCGCGCATCCAAGCACAATTGCGATCATTATTACCTGGCTTATAACTGCCGCCGCGAGGTAGTTTCCCGTCTTATCAACGAGAGGTTTCAGAATAGGAGCCCAGAAATCTTCCATCAGGAACATGTGAACAAGATATATCGAGTAACATATTTTTCCGAAAAAGAGCGGGATCTTTGAAGCAAGAACCTTATTTGTTCCTGCATATCCGCCTACAAGCAAGCCTCCCATGATAAGGAATGCTCCGAACGATCTGATCGCCATATCTCCTCCTGCGGGAAGATGATCGCACAGAACCTTAAGCGGTGCAAAAAGAGGCGGTATGAGTCCCCGGTCCCTGAGCGGATATCCTCCGAAGTAGCCTCCGATCACGATAAGCAGCCATTTTGCGATCGCTAAAAACTTCTTATCCTTCAGATACTTCCCGGGAATGATCTTTGAGAGCCTTCCGTATTCGGTCAGATCCGCAAGCAGGACTCCGAAGAAGAATCCCATGAATTTGACATTGATCTTGATGCTTGCAAATGCAAGTATGAGGTACAAAACCGGGATAAACCTTGACTTCTTGCTATCCATAAATGCGATAAGTATCGCGATCCAAAATCCGAAAAGCAGATAGTGAAGTGTCCAGTATTCTCCGGTAAGAGTGATGTCCTCATATATCCATGTAAATACAAATCCGTGGCTGAATATTCCGTAGAAGCTGTATCTGTCCTGCTTTTCAATATACTGTGCAAAGATCTTTGCTGCTCCGCTGTTGATAAAATAGTGCAAAAATGCGGCAACAAATGCGGGTATCATCAATCTGGGATAACGCTTTAAAGTCATAGTCCCGATCTTTTGCCTGAAGTCCGGTTTGTCCTCCGCTCCAAAGACTGCTTTTGCCGCAAGAAATCCCGTAACAGTAAAGAATATGCATACCCAGAAGTTACCGTTTACAAGTATGAGCAGAGGGTCGTTGGATATCCGGAGCTCTGCGTTGCCGGACAGCATCTTTACCACAGGATCGCCGTTTATCACAGCTGGAAAAGACGATATCAGGAGGTGACATATAAAGACTCCGAGGCATGCTATACCTTTGAGTCCGTCTATCCACGCGGTTCTCTCCGATGCAGAGGTCGTATTTGTTTTTTTGCCGGATACATCACTCATTTGCTTTTTTACTCTCTGTTCCGTATTGCAGGTGGATCATTTTTTCAGCAGATCGCTCAGCTGCGCAAACTGCTCCACGCTAAGAGTCTCTCCCCTGGTCTGTTCGGGGAGGTCCATCTTTTTCAGAGCTTCATATACCTGCTCCCTGGATATACCCAACGCAGGCATTCCGATCACTCCGTTAGCCAAAGTCTTCCTCCTGTGATTAAAGGAAGCCCTTATGAGATCAAACATAAATCCGGGATCTGCAGGCTTGCACGGTGCATCGTCATATCTTACCATTCTTACTACGGCACTTCCGACTTCCGGCCTGGGAATAAAACATCCGGGGGAAACATTCAGCACTATCTCGGGATCCGAGTAATACTGAACCGCCAGAGTAAGTGCTCCGTAATCCTTCCCGCCGGGCTTTGCACACATCCTGTCCGCAACTTCCCTCTGGACCATTACGGTAATGCTCTCCGTCGGCAGCTCTCTCTCGAGCAGATTCATGATGATCGGGGTCGTAATGTAGTATGGGAGATTGGCAACGACCTTAAACGATTCTGCACCTTCTTCCCTGAGAAGAGAAGCGATATCAACCTTTAATACATCATCGTTTACGATCCTTACATTCGAATACTCCGCAAGAGTCTCTCCGAGTATCGGGATCAGCGTATCGTCTATCTCTATCGCGATGACCTTCCTCGCCCTCTGAGCAAGGATCCTTGTAAGCGCACCGAGTCCCGGGCCTATCTCAAGTACGGTATCATCCGGTCCCACATCTGCAGCATCCGCTATACCGTTTAAGATATTTCCGTCGATCAGGAAATTCTGACCGAACTTTTTCTTTATCTTAAATTCGTATTTTTTTATCAGATCCGTGGTTTCCATCCTAAATAATTTATCATAACTTGACAGCACTCTCAATACATTTAAAATATTAGATAGTCCGCAAACGCGGCACATTTAAGGAGCGTATAATGAAAAAGCATTACTCTGCATCAACCTGTAAAAAGATCCTTACTCTCACACTTGTCGCATCGCTTATGGTTTCCGGCCTCACCGGCTGCGGAAAAAAAGATGCTACGGCGGAGCAGGTCTACGCTCTCACTGAGAAAGTAGGCGCGCTCGAGCAGCGTATAAATGATCTCGAAGAGCAGAACGAAGAGCTCAGAGAATCTCTCGAAAACAATAAAGAAAACGAAGACATAAAAGAATCCGCATCTTCGGATGAGAAGGATAAGGAAAAAGAATCATCCAAGGATGATGAGAAAAAAGATCAGAGCGACGATTCGCAGAAGAATGATCAGAGCAGTGATCAGAATTCTTCTTCCGGCAAAGACTCTGACAAACCTGCATCATCCGGAAATATCACCACCGGCACGGGTAGCGATTTCCGTGAGAAGCACGGTGCTCTCTCAGTAAGTTCAGACGGAAAGCTGGTTGATAAGAACGGAGACATCATACAGCTCTACGGTATGTCGACTCACGGTCTGTCATGGTTTCCGCAGTATGTTGACGAAAACGCTTTCAGAACTCTCCGCGACGATTGGGGTGCAAACTGCGTCAGACTTGCAATGTACACCGAAGAATATGGCGGATACTGCAGCGGCGGTAATCAGGGCGAGCTCAAAAATCTCGTCAGAAACGGTGTAAATCACGCTACGAATCTCGGAATGTATGTCATCGTCGACTGGCATATCCTCAGCGACAACGATCCCCGCAGACATACGGAAGAAGCAAAAGCCTTCTTTAATGAATTCACTCAGAACTACGGCGGATATTCCAATATCCTCTATGAGATATGTAATGAGCCCAACGGCGGAACAGACTGGAATGCTATAAAGGAATATGCAAATGCGGTCATCCCCGTCATCAGAGCAAACGATCCCGATGCGGTCATCATCGTGGGAACTCCGACCTGGTGTCAGGAGCCCGACAAGCCGCTCGCCGATCCTCTTCCCTATGACAATATCCTCTATGCAGTACACTTCTACTCTGCTACGCATCAGGACGATCTCTACAACCGTGTAAAGCAGTGTGCGGATTCCAAGCTTCCTATGTTCATCAGCGAATTCGGAATCTGTGATGCTTCAGGTAACGGTGCTCTCGATCTGAACTGGGCGAAGAAGTGGCTGGAAATGTGCGACAGCTATGGCATCAGCTATATCAATTGGAACCTTGCCAATAAATCCGAGAGTTCATCCGCGATATCCTCTTCGTGTTCCAAGACTTCGGGATGGAGTGAGAATGAATTATCCGAATCAGGAAAATGGATAAGAAAATGGTTCAGAAGTAAATCGGGACTGTGATCCGGCAATACGTACCAAAAAGCCCTCGGGAAACCGGGGGCTTAATTTTTCATATATTTCAGTATGCACTTCATTATGTCCAGATCCGATCTTATTCCGAGCGTTTCTGCTATGTGATACTTTTCCGGAGAGGGATTGGGAAGCCCTCCGCAAATATCCGCTCCGATTATCCTATGACCTTTACATACGGTATCTATGATCGATAAGAGCCTGTCCATGCTTACGGATCCCTGGTCCCAGTTCGTAAGAACATACTTTTCGGAAAGTATATCCTTGTCCACGGAAATATAGCGAGGGAGAGGATTCCCGCCACTCGATGCCAGCCTCCCGTTTATCTTCGTATAAATCTCCTCTATAGGATCTTTCGATATCATCGCCTCACTGATGCATACCGGTCTTTCATCTCTCTTAAGATCCTCAGATAGTTCGCTGATAGCGCTCTCCGGAGGACCGATCATTATCAGCCTCTTCAGATTCTGATCTTTCTGAAGCACTTCCTCCGCCCAATCACCGCAGCTGAGCAGTCCCTCAAACATCGGCGGTTTCATGTCAGTATGATGATCAAAAAAGACCAGCTCATACGGCTCATCTATCATCGAAGTAAAGATCCGCGACATATAATGATAATTTCCCGAATCAATAAAATGGATCCCTCTATGACCATAAGGAGCAAGCCTTTCTCTTATCTTCTCCTCCGCAGCTTCATCGCAGTACATATCCGTCCCGCAGATATCCGTCATATCGATCACAGCCGGTCTCTCTTTGGGGAATCCGGTCTCTGCGCATATCTTTTCGGGCATTTCGGCCGGATAGATATCGGTAAATCTCAATATGATATTTTTAAGTTCTGCCGCACTCATACAGACATTATAACAAAAAGTGTTGACAAGTTCTCTGATCGGGTGTATTTTGTATTTGTTTCGAGTGTATTAGTTGTCTTAATACACTTAATATTACGAAAGGAGAAAGCCATGATACTTATCGACTATAGAGATAAACGCCCTCTGTATGAGCAGGTCGGTGAGAAGCTGATCGGCCTCATCGTAAACGGCGCTCTGTCTCCCGATGAAAAGCTTCCGTCTGTCAGAAACCTGGCCATGGATCTGTCTGTTAATCCCAATACGATCCAGCGTGCATATTCTCAGCTTGAACAGGAAGGATATATCTATACCGTATCCGGCCGTGGAAATTTCGTAAGTAATCCCGACAGCTGGAGAAAGGATCATATGTCTGCAGCACTCTCTTCACTTGAGGAAGCACTTACCGGAGCTTACGAAGCAGGTATCGACAAAGACCAGGTATTATCTGCGCTTGAAAAAATATATAAAGGAGGGCGCAATAAATGATAGAGATTAAAAACGTCAAAAAATCCTTCGGCGACATAAATGCTCTGTCCGGTATCTCCCTTAATATCGCAGACGGACGCGTTTTCGGACTCGTAGGAACCAACGGAGCCGGAAAGAGTACACTTCTCAGATGTCTCTCCGGAATATACCGCCCCGACGAAGGAGAGATCCTCGTTGACGGAGAGCCCGTTTATGAAAATGTAAATGCTAAGCAGAAGATCTTCTTCATATCAGACGACCAGTACTTCTTCCCCAACAGCACTCCCTTCGAGATGATGAAGTACTATGAGACTTTCTACCCCTCATTTGACAGGGAGAGATTCTTAAGACTCATGGAGATCTTAAAACTTGATCCTAAGCGCAGGACCAACACCTTCTCCAAGGGTATGAAAAAACAAGTCTCCATCCTCTACGGAATATCCGCAGGAACCAAATACTTCCTCTGCGATGAGACCTTCGACGGACTGGATCCCGTTATCCGTCAGGCAGTAAAGAGACTCTTCATCCAGGAGATGGAGGATAAGCAGATGACCCCCATCATCGCATCCCACAATCTCCGTGAGCTCGAGGATATCTGCGAGCATGTCGGACTCCTTCATCAGGGAGGCATACTCCTCTCGGAGGATCTCGACGATATGAAGCTCGGAATATTTAAGATACAGATCGTATTCAAAGATGCAGCGGATTATGAGAGTATTGCCACCTCCTTCAAGGTACTTGCCGATGAGCAGCGCGGCTCTCTCCATACACTCACTCTGCGCGGTACCAAGCCTCAGATAGAGACTGCCGTAAGCGCTCTGGAGCCTGTATTCTTTGAGATCCTTCCTCTTACACTTGAGGAAATATTTATAAGTGAAACGGAGGTGCTTGGATATGACTTCAAAAATCTCACTCTTTAATCTGATGAAAGAGGACATGCGTCACAAGCATTACATGATCGTACTGTCCATACTTGCCGAGCTCCTGCTGGGTCCCGTTGTGCTCCTCTTTGGCTTCAATTCGGACAAGATGTATGCACTCAGGCGCTTTGAGAGTAACGGAGGCGGTCTGACATTTGAACAGTTCCTTGCAAATACCTATTACAGGTCACTCTTGGATTTCTTAAGAGAAGGTTATCCTATGCTCCTTGTTATCATCGCTTTTGTAGGAGCTATGATCGTGGGAGTGGCAGGCTTTCAGCATCTCTATTCCAAGAGAATGAGCGACCTTTACTTAAGCCTTCCGGTTTCGAGAGAGAGCAGATTCATGGCCACCTACTTAAACGGACTTATCATCTGGTTTGTCCCTTTTATAGCAGGCTACGTTCTCTCCTTCCTCATGGGACTCGCACGCATTCACGGAACGACGATGCCTATTGCTCCCCTGTGGACTTATTTTGGGCTCAAGCTCGTTCTCGTCATTTTCTCATTCTTCGTTTTCTACCACTTGATCCTTCTTTGTGTGGTACTTAACGGTGCGGTATTCAATACCTTCGTAACGATCGGAACGCTAGGCAGCTACGCTATGCTCATCTGGGCAGCGGGAACTCTTCTTTGTGAGGAATTCCTCGATACATATGTTTACGGTGATAAGGCCGAGTTCATTCTTGGTTTCTCTCCCCTTGCTTCGGGATTTACCATGACCATGATAGATTCCTTAAACGATAATATAGGAATACTTATCACATTCTTTGTCATTACGTTCATCGTATGTGTCGCTTCATTCTTCCTTGCACTGCATGTACACAAGAAGCGCCCCGGAGAGCAGGCTGAAAGCGGAATGGAGAATAAGAAACTCTGGTTTGCGATCCAGGTGATCGGAAGTGTCCTCGCAGGTATATTCGGCGGAATGCTCCTCTATGCCATCTCCGATTTCAAGATGTTCGGATGGTGCATATTCGGATGTGTGTTCTGCTCGGTGCTTGCATTCTGCATCTTCAATATCATCCAGGAGCGTTCATTCAGAGCGATACTTACAAATAAGAGACTCTTTGCCGCATCCGTTGCAGCATCCCTTATCGTCCTCATCCTCTTCAAGGCAGGATGGTTTGGATTTGATAAGTATGTCGCTCCCGAGAGCAATATCAGATCGCTCAGACTCTGCCAGATATCCGATCTTCAGGATGACGAGCTTGATATAGTATTTGATGAGAACGGATATGCATCTTATCACTACAACCAGCCGGCAGATACCATTGTGATAAACGATCCTGCCACGGCAAGGAAGATCCTCGAGAACGGTGCTGCATTCTCCAAGGAATATTTAGAGCATCAGGGAACTTACGAATATTACGACTACGACCACGGTGTTATGACCGATGAACTTAATTATCTCTCTACCGTTAAGGCAGATGTTAAGAGAAACTTCGGATTCTCATATCAGCGCAGCTACAGGCTGAGCACGGATGTAGCTGAATACCTGCGTGGCGACATTGAGTCGGAGGAATTCAGAAACAAATTCTTCCCCATCAGCTCCGGATTATGCCCTTATCCCACGAGCATAGAAATTTATCACACTACATATATTTCAAAGTATTCTGACATAGTCTATGCCGGTCCCAGCTCTTACGATGATGCTTACAAAGACACCGGATTCCTCGCAAGCGGAATGGATTTCTGGGATTACTTCGATGATATCAGTGATACTGCAACCATTTCCGATCCTGCACAGATCAAGTTTTTAATGGATAATTACGTTGCAGACTTCAAGGATACCTACTGCATGGAAAAAGCTTTCTACAACCTGTATGAGGAAAATGTAGAAAAATCCGTAGCACCCTTAAGCGTTTACCGTATACGAGTCTTATACTCGAGAGATCCTGAAGATGAGAATTCATACGGACGCGGTCCCTCTATGGATCTGGATATCTACAC
>ODAI014101257.1_pt1 | contig 27107 bp, 11 predicted proteins | sample 1539321 | NCBI WGS metagenome assembly ODAI01 (sample SAMN02144231, study PRJEB22623) | gut metagenome | biome: sheep rumen | host: Ovis aries | place: New Zealand
GGCTACTCAATTTCCGAAGAGGAACTCGTAGCGGCAAAGGTGAAGGGTGCTTCAAAAGATCTGAAGGCTGCGGTAGAGGCAAAATCTGTTGAAAAGGTAGAATTGAGCCTGGATAACGGCCGTACCTTTGAAAAGATTTCTTCCAGCGGTAAGTGGCGCTATCGGGTTGAGAATAAAGATATATCTGAAGGCTACCATTTTCTGCTTGTTCGTGCTACAATGAAGAACGGTGAAGTTGCCGTAACCAGAACTATTGTACAGGTTGACAACACCGCTCCTATAATCAAACTGATTTCTCCGGGAGCAGGCGGCCGCTACAATCAGGAACTGGTATTCAGTGGTTTGACCCACGATAATGTTGAGTTAAAAGACGTTACCCTCTATCTGAGAAAAGGTGACAAGGCTTCTTATGAAGTTCCTAAGTTCATTCAGGGTCTGTATTTTGACTGGCATTTCTGGGGCGCAACCCTCTTTGATATTGGTGTAGGTCTTACCTTCTTTGATGATAACGTTAAGCTTCAGGTGCAGTGGGGCCAGTTCACTGAAACTCAGTGGGCTCTTTTCAAGAGTGGTAAGTATCGCTACGGTGGTGACAGCATTATTGGTGCAAAGCTTCTGGCAAATGTTTATTATTTGCCCTTCCGATATCTGTTTGGTCCAGACTGGGAATGGCTGAGCATGAATATTGCACTCGGTGCAAACTTTACGCGCTTTAATGATTCCGGTTCCGGTTCAGCACAGATTTTGAGTGCTGCTCTTGCACAATTGGAGTTCCCGCGTGTAACCTTTGCTAAGCAAAAGATGTTTAGGACAATAGCATTTTATACGGAAGGTCAGCTCTGGTTCGTTCCGTCTGACGTTGCCGGTGATAACATTGCAACAATCGTCCCGCAGATTTCATTCGGTCTGCGTGTAAACGTGTTCTAATTTTTCTTCGGAATGAACAGGAGCGGAAAAACACAGTTTTTTCAGCTTCTGTTCGTTGTCTTATCAAACTGTAACTTAAAATCTTCTTAAATTGTTTTTGCTATTAAGGCTGGAAAAGGAGATGACTATGATGGTGAAGAATCCTTGTTTGAAATTTGTATCTGGCTTACTGGCACTTGGTGCGTTTTTTTCGCTTCTGACCTGTTCCGACAATGTCGGTTTGGGATCTTCTGTTGATACGGAAGCTCCTAAAGTCGAGATTACCTATCCTCCTGCATCCTCCCGCATACGTTCTACATTTATCCTTGCCGGAAATTGTAGTGATGATAAAGCTGTAACCTCAGTTGATGTGCAGGTTCTGGATTCCACAAAGGAAACCATCCTCAAGACATGGACTGCAACTCTGGCAAAAGATGCAAAATCCTGGACGGCAGAAATTGACTCTACCCAGCTGGAAGACGGTCAGTATTATTTCCAGACTTTCTCTCATGACGCGGCAAACCGTAAGTCTGCAAGTAACGATATTTACTATGATATCGATAATACCGCTCCTGTCCTTGTTCTGACAAAACCGACTTCTTACGGTACTCAGGAGGCAAAAGGCTATGGTCAGACTGTTCAGCTGGAAGGTGCTTTCTCTGAGCAGGGTAATGTCATTGAAAAACTGATTGTCAGTTTTTATGATGAAGCCGGAAACAAACTTTTTGACAATACATTCTCTTCCATTTCAGATATTTCCAATGCAAATCCTCTGGTAATTGCCCGCTACTATAAGGATGAGGCAGATGAAACAGGCGAAAATTACCGCACAAAAGCGGAAAACGTGCAGCGCTGGCAGAACTATCAGAAACTCTTTGGCGAAGATGCAATTGCTACCTATGAGCAGGGTAAAATTGTAGAAAGCAAACAGTTCTATTTTACCGTAACTGCAATCGATGATACCTGCGTCTATACAGATCCAGTTGATAAAACATTTGAGGACGAAGGAAACGCCACAAGCATCTTCTACAGGGGAACAAACGAAGTCCTTAACTTGATTAACAATAATAACCCAAATTTCCCCAACTTTTCCGTACGCAGCCTGCGTGACTATATCAACGGAACAGACACGGAATATGAGGAAGACAAGACAAAAGAAGAAGAACTCAAGGCAATTCTTGCCGCCGCAGAAACAAAGAGTATCATATCTGAAGAAGCTATCGACGACACTTCAAACTGGCTCACATTCTCAATGAATCCGCGCAACAACCCCACCTTTACGGTAAGCGGTTTTGTGCTTGATCCGGAAAAAGATGACAAGGATATGTACACAGTCGGTTACCGTAACTATCTGACTGATAACCCCATGACTCTTTCCCTGGCAACGGGTCTTGACGGCACCAATCTGAGCACCTGTACTATTACCCTCTACTATCAGGATACCCTTGATGCAGACGAAGACGGCGAGCGTGATAATCCCAAAAAAGTCCTGTGGACATGGAATGAAGCGGTTGCCCAGGAATATGGCGTAACATTAAGCCGTTATACTGCGACAGAGGCAGATGCCAATACAGATGCCCTTACCCAGCAGACTGAACTGACTCTGGGCGACGTTGTTCTGGGACACAAATATGTTATTTTTGCAGAAGGAAATGATATCAACGGACAGGCTCTGATTGCCTCAAACAACAGAGGCTTTGGCTTCTATGCAAGTTCCAATGTTGCGGCACCAGAATTTAAGCAGAATCCCACAGACCAGAAGATGAACCTTGCGGACATGAGCGTGATAAATCAGGCTACCTTTGAGGGCACAGGCTTTGGACTGAGCGGCATTGTTTCCTCTGCCATTGAAGTGACGGGCATGTCTTATTCCCTTACGGTTACGAACGGTACGAATGCGGCACTTTTCGTGACGACCGATACGGAAAGAGACGGAGAGACGGTAAGAAAAGTGCTGACATCGTATGAACCTGAATCCGCTGGCTCAACAAACTACACATGGTCATATCAGGTTGAGGCGACCGATGAGATGAAGACGATGATAAGCGAGACTCCCGGCTACTATATCGTCCTCATTGAGATTACGGCGACAAACGGTCGTGAAAGTGTATTCAGCCGCCGCTTCTATCTGGACAACGCTTCCCCGACAATCGGCAATATATCAGTTCCCCTAGCAACCGCTAAGGAATTGGACACGGGAAGGGTCTACTATATCAATCCGCAGAAGAAATTTGCCATCAGCGGACTATCACAGGACAACTATTCTCCCGAAATCACAACAAGGCTTGCGGTTACGGGAGACGGAACTTTTGCCCCTGCTGCGTCAACGGCTAAACTGTGGACATTCAGCGACATTGACCTTTCCTCATTCTCAGGCGAGAGTGCGGTTGCCGTCATTACCGCGGAGGATGAGGCGGGAAATATTTCAGAGGAAACAAGGCTGTCTTTGGTCTTTGATGTGACCGGGCCAGTGCTTTCAGAAAGTCCCAAAGACACCATTGGCGGCGCGGAATATAATGCGGAAAACTGGTTCAACACAAAGTCTCTTTCAGTCGCTGGTACTTGGAATGACAGTCAGTCGGGCACAAAGAATGTCTACTACGAGGTTGTCAAGGAAAATGGAAGCCCCAGTCTGACCCCGAATAATTATATCGACTGCAAATCAACGGCAACTGATAACGGCTCTTTCAGCATGTCGGTCAGCGGTTTTGAAAATGGCACAAATACATTGCGCTATCTTGCAACAGATAATGTTGACAATGTTTCTTCTCTTGTGGAACGCACGGTCAGAATTGATACGGCTCCACCGACAGTAACGGTCTCATCAACAACAACCCTCTCCAATGCCACAAAAGCCGTGGAGATTCCGCTTGAAATTGCGGATGACGCAAGCGGTGTAAAAACGGTCGTGCTCAAAGTGGGTTCAGCAATTGTGTCAGAAACGGATAACGACAAGACCAACTACACGCTTACCCCTGACGATACAGGCAAAAAATATGTCAAACTGACTCTTACAAAAGACTATCTTGTAACGCTTGCTGAAGGCTACCATGCAGTAAGTCTTGAAGTAACGGATGTGGCGGGCAATATGACCACGCAGAGTATCGGTACCCTCAATATCGACGTTACTGTTCCGAGCATTACGATAACGCCCGCAACGAATTATTACATCAAGAATTCACTTGACGGTGTAGAAGCGATTGTAAGTGACGCAAGCGGCATTCAGAACGGTTCTACAGAAAACCAGATTGCCTATGCTCTGTATAAGACAACGGATTTGGAGGACGATGGAAGTCCAAAAACTGACGCGGAGGCGTTGGCAAGCGAAATGGTGCCGCTGACTGAAGGTAAGGCAAGCATTTCTGGCATTGCCACCTCTGATGCTTCACTTGGAACAGATACAAAACTTGTTGTGCGCATTACGGCGACGGACAAGGCGGGCAATGTATTCAGCAAGAATACGGCTCCCTACACGATTGACAAGACCGCGCCTTCTATCGGCAGTTCTGTAACGGGTGCTCCTACTGAAAACGTGGGCGGAAAAAACTACGATGCCGACAATTTGCCCTGGTTCAAGGACGCGGCTCTTTCTGTTGTCGCACCATGGACGGAAGACGGCATAGGCATTAAGTCGGTCTACTATCAGGTGGTGAAAGAGGGTGATACTGATACTGTGGTGATGAACAGCAGCAATTACACAGAAAAGGGTACACCTGTCAGCACAACGGTCGTTACAAAGTCTCAGGGTAAATATGAAGAATTCAATACGACAATCGGAGGCTTCACCCAGGCAGGCACATACAAAGTCTATTTTATCGCAGTGGACAAACTGGATAATGTTTCCGCTGTGACCGAATGGACAATCAAAATAGACAGTACGGCTCCCAATATTGTCCGTCTGGACGACACTGATGAAGATTATAGCAAGTCCAAACCCTTTGACGCGATTGTTCTGACAAACGGAAAATCCGCAACATTGTATTTCTGCGCCACAGATGAAGTTGGTGGAAGCGGCGTTAATCCAGATGCTGTTTCGGTAACGGTAGGCTCTAATACTGTTAATCTCCAGTCAACAAGTAGCGTTACTCCAGTGGATTTGTCCGTAGAGAATGGCCTTTCAAAATACAAATTCACGCTGGCACTTGCTGAGGCAGATTTGGATTTGAGCGGCTACCAGCCGGTAACAGTGACGGTAACAGACAAGGCAGGAAACTCTAAATCCACCAGTATCGGAACGCTCAATATTGACAGCACGGCACCAAAAGTAAGCATTTCTCTTCCTGCGGCGGGTTCAAGCGTAAACAAAAAAGTGGCGGTAAGCGGAAAGGCAACTGACGTAAACACGGTCACCAATGTAACGTTGACGGCGGAATACAATGGAATTACAAAAACCTACACCTATCCCGCATCAGATACGGCAGAGGGAACAATTACCTATGACAGTGGCATTTGGAGCGTAACGGTAGACACGTCTGACTATACGAGTGAAAGCGCAACTAATTTGGTATTGACCGTAAAGGCGACCGATGAAGCGGGCAATACTTCCGCAGCGGGCGACACCGCCGGCAATACCTCTGACGAAATGACACGCACCGTAACGCTTGACCAGAACACTGACCGACCGGTTATCCAGTTGATGAATGTAAAGGCACAGGGCGACACGCTGACGCAAAAGACTATCAGCGGTTCGGTAAGCGACGACGACGGACTGGTTACGGCGGGCAATTTCTTTGTGAGCGAAAACCAGACAGATTGGATTTCTGCGGCAGCTACAGATAGCCCGCTGACCTATACCAACGGTTCGTGGGTCTATACGCTAAAAGACCTGACTCAGGGCGAGCGGAAACTCTACTTTAAGGTGATTGATGCTGAGGGAACGGTATTCTCTTCTGGTGCAGACTCAAATCTTCTCAAACCGTATGTGCAGGGCATGGAATATACTTCTGGCACTACGAGTGATGTGGATGTCTACCTGTCATATACATTGGATACGCTTGCGCCAGAAATTGATGCCGATGATTGTTCTGTTTTATGGACAGCGAGTGTCGCAAGTGGCAGCACTCCAGAGGACTATAAAAATGGCATTCTGTTTGGAAAAACCAAGTCTGCAACCTTCTCGCTCACGGTGTATGCAAGTGATTTGAGCGGTATCAAGACCATGTCTGCCAAATTGGGAAGCGCAGATGAAGTTTCAATTTCTGGTGGAGATATTGTTTCTGCTCCAACAGATGATAAGCCAAACCGCTACATGGGAACGATTAGCATGACTGTTCCTGATACAGACGCAAACGGCGAGTCTATGAGCCTTGTCATTACCGTAACCGATAACAATGGGGCGGATGCATCTGTCTCGCGTACAGTGGTGGTTGATAATGTCGCGCCGACTGTCACGGTCAATTCTCCAAAGTCAGGTTCAAGCGTTATCAGTTCAACGGAAGTCCGCGGTATCACTCAGGACGGTGAGTCTGGTTCGGGAACAACGGAAATCCGCTGGTATATTCCAACGAATACGGAGATTTCCAACTGGACAAGCGGCTCAACGGTAACAGTGCCAACTTCCGCGCTCTCCAAATTTACGGTTATCAAGAGCAAGGATGACAACGGCAATCTAACCGATGAGAACAGTACGCTTTCTTGGAGCATCAGTTTTACCGAAGGCACTAACAATGCGGGCAAACTGAGTCAGTATTTTACGGCGATAATGGATGAAAACGGTAAAATCACCGGCTATAAAAAAGGCGACTATGGCGAAGATACCAGTTCATCGGGTGTCTGGAAGTTACCGATTTATTTCTACATCAAGGATAGCGCAGAAAACTATCGCTTTGACACCAGTTATGCAATCAACGTCAACCCCGATGGTGACAAACCGACTGCACAGATTACCTATCCTTCAAGTGACAACTACGACAAGGATCTTTCTGACTCTACCGGTGCGACCACACTTGGCTACATTACTCTGGGCGGTTCAATTCGTGTAACAGGTACAGCGGAGGACAATGAGTCTGTCAGTGCGGTATACCTTGAAATTCAAAAAGCAAAATATCAAAGTGATAATAGTCTCCCCGCAATGGAGTCAACCGATGCCTTGATGGACGACGATTATGTGGCCATAACGGATTCTGACGGAAAGACCTACAGCAATGTGCTCGCCGAGGGAACGACAGGCTGGTACTATGTCATTGACGGAACAACGGAACTCTTTGGAGCACCGCAAGGATATGACCAGTCCCGCATTCGTGTCCGTGCATGGGCAGTGGACAACAACAATACAAAGGGTGCGGCTACAGGCTGGGTATACATCACTATTGACACGAGTGCACCGCGAATCGGCTCAACAACACCGCTCAAACTGGTACAGTATGCGGATAATGATGCGGGAACAGGGGCTGTCACAGCCTCTCAGTCCTATACGTCAGGCATGTACATTTCGGGAACATGGTGGCTTGTCGCTTCTGTGGAAGATGACTCAGGCATTGAATCTGTCAAGACAGAGAGCGTTGTGATAAATTCAAGTGACGGTGGAAATGTTGCCTATGAATTTGGCACTAAAGAAGCAAATGATGATATTCCAAGCAATATGCATGGGTATAACTTTAGGCTGAAACTCACAACAACAGGCACAGGCACTTTCAAATGCAATCTGCGGGTAACGGATACAAGTAATCCTTCGCAATACTCGCTCAGCAATATATATCTGCAATTTGACAATACCGCTCCAACACAGGATGTGCTCTATCACGGTACAAAAGAAATTGGCGATGGAACCAATGGTACCGTCAAAGTGATTGAAGACAACAAGACATTCCTCATAAAGTCTACTGTTATCGAAAAAGGCAGCGGGCTTGAGCGTATGGCAATGTATCTTAAACGCAGTGGACAGAGCCAGACCCGTCTGTACGACCCGCGCTTTGCAAATACGGACAACGCAAACCGTATTGAAATTGGCGATGATTCAGCAGACAGGCACGCAACAATTGACGACACTCACGCAAAACTGCCCTACCGCACATACACAGGCGTGACCCGAAGCACGGACGACAGTTTTACGCTCACATCGGCGGATAGTTTTATCACCAAGGCATCTATCGTGCAGATTGCAGGTGTCTACCGCCTGATTAGTAAAGTAGAGGGGTCTACCTATACCTTTACCCCCGCCGACACAACACGAAATACAAGCGTAGATGCAATCTATGCCCTGGTTATTGATAACACTAAGGCGGAAACCATTACCGCCGGAGTTCCAGACGGAGACGGAAAAGATGGCGACTCCTTCTATGACCAGGTAAGCGATGACGGTTCTTCCTATTCATGGAAAGCGGCCTTTACTTCAGGCAACATTCCTGACGGTCCTCTGGAAATCTGCTATGTTGCCTTTGACGTGGCGCAGAATGCATCTGAACTGAAAAAGGTTACAACCTTTGTGGCGAACAACACCCCGCGCATTACCCGCGTATATCTGGGTACGGATTTGAGCGGTGCGGACAGCGATGGAAATCACGCTATTGCAAAGGATACCGAAACCGTTATGTATTCAATGCTGGAGCAGAATACCGAAGGCGAATACGAAGCGGTGGAGGAAGGCGAAATCAATGCGATTTACCGCACGGACGGAAAGACCTTTATCGCAAAAGACTACTCGGAAATCTGGGTGGAACTGGTTGGCGGAAACGGCTCTCTCTATGCAGACTGGAAGAGTTATACCCCCTCAAATTATTCTGACCTGAGCAACATTACTTGGAATGAGAGTGCAACTGCCGGTGTGGGCGTGACCATTAATGCAAGTTCTGCTGAAACATTGGCTTTTTCAAAACTGGACACAAGCACATCTTCCATGACGATAAATGGCGAAGAGGTAACTACAAAACAGGCTATCATCAAGCATACGGTGGCAGATGACAAACTTTCTGGCATGGAAGACGGCTATGTAAAGACCGTATATACAATTTGGGACAGCACCGAAGAAACAACCCCCGGCACAGACAGCCTGAGCGCAAAACTCAGCGTTATGTTTGAAGTAGACGTGGTTGACAATACGGCACCTGTAGTGACGGTTGACCCCTTCTATTGGAAGAGCGCAAGCGAAAATTCCCTCTTTGGAAACAGCAGCGCAAACGGACACATCGAACTGGAGGCGGACTGGAAGTTATCAGACGGATATGCATACTATCAGAAAAGCGAGAAAACAGATTATTACCAGAAGGCTCAGTACGATGGTGACCCCAAGGTTTCTGGCAAAATCAGCATCCGTGGTACGGCATTTGACAACACGCGTCTGACCGAAATCTGGGCACACATTGATGACTTTGCATTTGAGGGCAGAGATACAGAATCGGCCTTTGGCTTTGCAAAAGACGGTACTGCAAGTGCTACACCGACAGGCACGTATTACAAGATTGCTGAATATACGGTAGATTCCGAAGGCAGTGCTTCATGGGAAGGTTCTGGCGACAGTAATCTGAGCAATGGCTGGCAGTTTACCGCAGAAGGTCTTGCCGATCAGAGCGGACACAGCATTACCTGGCAACTCGATTTTGACACCGCACAGATTACGGGTGCGGCGGGCGTAGACAAGAATATCCGCATTATCGCCGTGGACGGTCGCCAGTCATCTTCCGCAAATAAAGTGAAGAATGCCTCGTCAGAAAGCAGCCTTGCCGCTGGAACAGACAGCGGACAGAGCGGCTACACCGAACTGAAAAACGCGCCCTTCTACCAAGTGGACGTAGTGCCATATATTACCAGCGTAACCACTGTCCTTAGCGCACTCAAGAAGAATAACCCCAGCGTATACAACAGAACGGCTCAGGGACACTACCCGGTCTATTATTACGGCAAAGACACCGATGGCATGACTGCTGTGGCAGAGACCGTCACCATCTCAGGCTTTAACTTTACCGCAGGCCATGAAGATGTAACGAAAGTTATCGGAACGGATATTACGGCTACAGGCGCATTTGAAATTACTGTTAGCGAAGTAAAATCGCTGAACAATGTGAACTACAAGGACGCAAAGGGCGATTACAAAAAGCCCGTAGACCTGACCACAAGTCCGACTGGTGACAAGTCTATCTACCAGAATTACTACAACCGCCAGCCCAACGGTGACAACAACAATCTGCTTACCGATGACGTGTACTTTGATGTGTGGGAATTCAATGATGTTGGTATCTCTCAGACATCAGGCTACATTACCGAGCCGATTATGAAGATAAACCCGAAAAACGGAATGTTGAATTTCGGATTTAACAACGGCCCTGCAAATTACAGCATGGCAAACGGACAGACCACGTCTTTCACCACATGGGTTGCAAACTACGCCCGCTTCTCTACCTGCGGATTTACCGTAGATGAAAACGGAAATACACATGGTATTACCGTTGGTTTGGATACGAACCCGGGGGATTCACACTCTGCCGGTCGTATGCAGTATTTTACAAGCAAATGGGGCGTAAGCGCACTAAATACGAATGGTAACTATGAAGGAAAGAATTCTTGCCGTTTTGAATGTATCGGTGTACCTAGTGGAACTTACAACGGACAGTACTATAGTGATTATGCATTTATTGAAGACAGATTTGCTTCTCCTTCGCTTATCACTGCAGTACATGATGATGATACCTATGTGTTCCTTGCATATTATGATGATGTTAATGGAGAAATCCGATTTAAATGGGGAAATCTTTCAAATGCCTATTACGATACAAACACATCTAATACATCTGTAACTGAAAAACAAGCCATAAGTTTTGACCAGTTTGTAGATTACAGAAAAAATACGGGCTGGGCTAATAACACTCATACGGCTTTTGATTCAAATAGTTATCCGAATGATTACAGCACGATAGCATCTTCAAGTACTTCTGCGGGAGCCGGAAACTATGTTGCAATCGATGTCATAAAGGGAGACACTGTTTCTGATGATGTAATTGTTGCCACATGGTATGACGCAACAAATGCCAAGTGGTACTACAGTTATAAGAAAGCCCCCTGCAATGACAACGATATGGCAGATTCTCCGTCTGCAAGTCCAAGTTCTGGCGAGTGGCGTAAACCATTGTTGCTTGAAAGCGATGCGGGCGAAAACTGTCAGATTACCGTGGACAAACGTGGCGGCATACATATAGCCTCTTATGACGGTGCAAATGCAAATCTGCTGTATGCGTATCTGTCCAGTTATGATGCCACTGATCCGCAAGTGGTAACGGTTGATGCATACGCCTTTACCGGCACGAACATCAGGCTTGATACGGCTCTTTCCGCGGTTGGAAACTATGTCGTGCCCTATATCGGCTACTATTCAAGTTCCATCCAGAAACCAAAGATGGCGTATCTCTCCGACTGTATTTCTGCAAGCACAGGCGAGGCTGCCATTCCGCAGGGGGTGGATGCGACAAGCGAGACCTTTACCGCAAAATGGGAAAGCACCATCTTGCCGACAAAAACACGCTTTGCAGATAACTACGGCTACAGTTATGTCAATATTGGCGTGTGGAAAGATTCTGAAGGAAAAATAACGACATCTTCCACTGGAACGAACTCGTACACAAATCAGAGTGGCTTGGGAAAAACAAACACAGGCATGGTCTACGGAAACGGCAAGGCAACGCCCATTCTTGGCTACGCAACCCGCGTCGGCACCCGTGGCCATCTTGAAACCGCCCAGATGAAGTAGGGCGCAAGCGACATGTAAATAATTTCACCTCTTTGCCAGACTATTGTAACTGTTGGATTTCGGTTATGGAAAGCCCCGTATATTTTGCGGTGAGTTCCGTCGTCAGACCGTCGCCAAGCATCCGTTTCGCCGCTTCCAGAGCCCGCTTGTGCTCTCCCTCCTGTACGCCTTTCTCCTCAGCCTCACGCATCTCGCGCTGCTGGCGGACGGCGGCCATCATGGCATCCATGTACTCGCGCTTCCAGTAGGGGGTCTCCTGCGCGTCCCTCACCATCCTGCTGATGGACTCTGTGTACGGCGTGTCCGCCTGACCTGTCTTCACATACTCCATAAACGCCCTAAGCTCCTTGTCCTTGATTGTATCACACTCTGACGCGTTTAGGAAGATTTTTGTGGTGCCGTCGCCGAGTCCCACGGCGGGGTCCTCGTCGCAGCGGTTGCGGAAGGTGTAGACGGGAAGCCCCCTGTGGAAGAGGTCGTGCAGGCAGATGAAAACGATGTAGTTGTTCCTCAGGTCGATGTACTCGCGGCCGGGGGAGAGGAAGTCAATGTCCATCATGGCCTGATAGTAGCGGGCGCGCTTGGGAAGGTTGGGGTGAAGCTGCTTCTGGGCCTCAAGGTCGTAGTCGTTCAGCCGGTCGTGGGTGCGCACGTCCACGATGACGGACTTGGAGTCAGGGGCGACGCGGAGGGAGGACTGGGAGACGGGGTCGGCTATCTCGGTGTCGGGGTCGATGTGGAGGATGATCTCAAGGAGCCTGCGGCAGGTGTCCTTGTCGGACATTATCTTTCCGAAGAGGAAGTCGTCCATGAAGGTGAGCTCCTCGTACCGCTTCGGCCTGCTGTCGTCGCCCACGACGGCGAGGGTGACGGACTGGGGAACGTTGTCGTTGTCTTTGATTTTCATGCCGATGCCTCGAAAATGTAGATTTTGCAGGACGCTGCTTTTCTTTTTTCACCCTGCATATAGTTATAGGCATCAAAATGCAAAAATATACAAAAAATTCTGAAAAAAGTTCAAAAAAGTTGAAAAAAAAAGTGGTTCAAAAAAAATGTCGTTTTTGGGCGTAATCCAGAAATCTATGTGCTTACAAGAACTTGCCGTGTCAGAAAGATTCGCCACGGTGAACTTCTGCGGCAATGCCATGTGGCTTGTGGCAGTGTTGCTCTCTGTTTAGGCGAACGTTTTGCACACGTCTTGTACGGCTGCAAGCAAGTCCTGTATGCCCTGTTGGGTGGTAAGCGGGCCAAAACTGAAACGGACGGCTGTGTCCTGAATGTCGCGGGAAAGGCCCATTGCCTGCAGAATGGGGCGGCTCTGTTTTTTTGCTGAGCAGGCGCTTCCTGTGGAGATGGCAAAGCCTTTTGCGTCAAGAGCCCGCACCATTACATTTCCGGGAATATTTTTAAAAGCCGCCTGAAGAACATAGGGCGAAAATCTGTCTGCAAAGGCTTCTTCTGTACGGCAGGAAGGAACAAGGCTGCAGCCTTTGATTGCGGCCAGTTCTGAGATGAAGGCATTTGTCCATTTTTTCTGGGATTCAAAATGCAGCCTGCTTTCATCAGAAGTATCTGATTTCCTTATATAATAACGATTTAAGCAGTCTGCAAAAGCAAGAGCGCCAAAGACATTCTCCGTGCCGCTCCTGATATTCTGTTCCTGTCCGCCACCAACCAGAAATGACTGCAGGGGTTTTGCAAGGTAGAGAAGTCCTGTGCCCCTCGGACCGCAGATTTTATGGGCGCTAAAGGCTGCGCTGTCAATTCCAGGTTTTGAAATTTCAAGGGGAATTTTTCCTGCTGCCTGAACACAGTCTACATGAAAATGCGGCTTTCGTTTTCCTGCGCTTGCCCTGGTGATTGCATCTGCAATGGCGTCAATATCCTGAATGCAGCCGGTTTCGTTGTTTACCGCCATGACAGTGACAAAGAGTGTGTCCGGAGTAATTTTTTCTGCAAGGGCTTCGGGCTGAATAAATCCGTTTTTGTCGGGCTGAATCTGTTCTACCGTGTAGCCCAGACGCCCCAGCATGGCACATTCTTCCCTCAGGGCGGGATGTTCGATTGCGCTTACGAGGATTTTTCCTTTTGCGGGTTTTGTCAGCACCGAAAGCAGGGGAATATGGTCAGATTCAGTTCCACCGCTGGTAAAGATAAGCTGACCGGGCTCTACCCCCAGACTTTTTGCGCATGATGTGCGGGCTTCTTCCAGAAGTTTCTTTGCTTTCTGGCCTGCAGCATGTATGCTTGAAGGGTTTCCATAGTTTTCCAGTGTTCTTTCAAGTGCAGAACGGAGAATATCGGGGTCAGCCGGGCTTGTTGCGGCCCAGTCAAAATAATGTGAGCTATCCTGTGTCATCAGTCTGTCCTAGTCTTCTTCAAGTACGGCAAGCACATCATCTGCTTCCGCTTCGGTGATTACGGTTTCCCCGGCATTTCTCTGTAAGACAAAACGCACTTTATTTGACGCATTTTTCTTGTCTTTTTTCATCGCGTCGTAGAGAGAGCGGGCCGCTTCTTTTCTGTCTGCAAAAATACCGTCCAGGGCGCTGTGCATTGCCCCTGTTTCCCAGCCGAATGAGGAGAGCAGATTTTTTACCCGCTCAACAAAGGCCTTGTCACAAAGGTGCAGGCGTTCGCTTAAGACTGCGGCACGGGACATGCCCCATGCTACTGCATCTCCGTGACTTACTTTTCCCAGACCGGCCCGGCTTTCCAGGGCATGACCAAAGGTGTGACCCAGGTTCAGCTGCATGCGGATGTTCTTTTCCGTTAAGTCTTCTTCTACTACGCGGGCCTTTGCACTCACGCAGATTTGAATCATTTCGTGAACAAGAGGACTGGTGCGGTCAGTAAGCACAGAAGGCGTATTTTCAAGCTTTGTAACGAGTTCCGGGTTGTAGAGCAGGGCTGTTTTGACCACTTCAGCAAGACCGCTTCTGTATTCCGACTGGGGAAGACTCTTTACAAAGGCGGGACAGATATGAATCTTCTGAGCGGGGAAAAATGAACCAATCATGTTCTTGTAGCTGGAAAAATCACAGCCGGTTTTTCCGCCTACGGAAGCGTCCACCATACAGAGCAGGCTTGTTGGCATAAGTTCACAGTGGGCACCCCGCTTAAAAATTGATGCCGCAAAAGCCGTCATGTCGGTAATGACTCCGCCGCCAATACCTACAAAAACAGCAGAACGCTGGGCATTATGGTCAAGTGCGGCGGAAACAATCTGCAGTACGCTATCTATGGTTTTGTATGGTTCTCCGCTTCCCAGAATGACCAGCACATCTTTTCCCCTGATGCCGGTAAAGCCCCGCTTAAAATCCTTACTTCCGTCTTCCGCATGAAAGAGGTGAACAAAAGGACGGACAGAATCCAGAGCGCAGATTGTTTCATCGGTAACAAAAATGCGCTGGGGCAGGTCTGCATTGTTTGACGCATAAAAAATGCTGTTTAAGTCAGGCTCCCCCTCATAAAAACGGATAAAAGTCCGGTCTGTTCCCGGATGTACCGGAGGGTATTCCACGATTTTTTCTTCGTACTGCATGGAGACAGTGTAGTGCGGATTGGCATTTTTTGCAATGCGCCCCGCAAGTAGAAAAATTTTTTGACACAGATGCACACGGATGAACTCGGATGCATATGTGCCCCTAGCACAAACGTCAATAACTTCCACTTACGCAAACGGAGCGCAAGCGACGTATGGGGCACGGATGTTTTATTTGATTATCTGTGCCTCATCCCTGTTAATCCCCGTTCATCCGTGGTTTCTTCGCCGTGTACGGGTACTGCTAATATTTTTTACTTTCCATTCCCTTGAACGCGTCGATTACACCCTGAACCCGCTTGATTTCCCTTGTGAGGATTTTTTCGTAGTTCAGCTCTCCGCCGGCGACCCTTTCCTTTTCATCTTCCCAGGCCTGAATGTCCGTGAGCCAGAGAAAATTGAATTTGCCGGTATTTGCCTTTTCCGCCCAGAGCTTTGCTTCCCGCCAGTAGTAAAGTCCGCTTTCATAACAGGATTTTGTCTTTTCAAGATTGTCCAGATACATGTCTTTCCAGGGGGCATCGTAAAAACGGGCTACGGAATGATCATAGACCCGGCCCAGTCTCATGTACTGTTCAATGATTTTTAGATTTATATGCATCATAAAGAGATAGCGGTATTTTTCCCAGTCTCTTTCGTCATTTATTTTTGCCGCCGCATAGAGAGGATTTGCAAAATCGGCCTTAACTGCCTGCTCAAGCCAGTAGATATTTTCCATCACATCGTCGGGATACTGCTGGTAGTGTACATGAAAAAGCTTGTAGTAGTCCTCCTTGTATTTTGCCACATAGGCATGGGAAGTCCAAGGCATGAACATGGTGATGAGAAAAATAAGACTGACTGCAGAAAAAAACTTTTTCACGCTTTGAGTATCGGCAGGCTGAAGAAAAATATTTAGATGCAGCGCTTAGGGGAGGGGAAAAGCCTTTCCCCTATGCCGCATTCTGGAAGCCCTGCTTCCGCCATTGCGTCATACCCCTTTCTCCTGGGGCTAAGCCCCAAGCCCCCTCAGGCATGAAATCTCATTTGCAATAGACCTGGCAAGTTCTTCAATAGGCCGGCTTGCGTCCAGACGGACTATCTTCATGCCGGTATTCATTTTTTCGTACTCGCTGATTACGGCCCTGTAGCGTTCAGCCGTTGCCTTCTGAAAGTCCAGTTTTTCATAGATTTCCGTTTCGCCGCGGCCAAGTACCCGCTTCAGCGATATTTCCGGGTCAATGTCAAAGAAAAAGAGAATCTCAGGCAGGGGAAAACTTTCGTTCAGGCGGCGGGGAAGTTCATCTCCGCAGGTAACAGACTGGTAGGTCAGGCTGGAAAACAAATAGCGGTCGCTCACAACGATTTTTCCGCTTTCCGCCTTTTCAACAAGACCGCAGTTCGTGCCGCCTTTTCCGTAGAGATGTTCGTTTCTGTCTGCAGCGAACAAAAATGCACTGGTCCGCGGGTCTAATTCCACATCGCCTTTAAGCATTTTGCGGAGAAATTTTCCCGTCTCGCTGTCAGTCGGCTCCGTGGTAAAGAAAAATCTGTCTGCATCAGGGCGTTTTTTCAACTCCGCAATCTGGGTGGAAGTTCCCGCTCCATCAATGCCTTCAAATACGATAAAATTCTGTAATATCATACGCAAAACCCGCAAAACTGCCGATAATATCAAAGAAGATAATTGCTATGAAATCCCACAGGCAAAGCGTTGGAATCGGCAGTACACTTTTTATCCTCATGCTTGTTGCGGCGGTTGCAATTATCCGGCCGGTTTATGTCCGCGTGGGTCAAGCCTTATCTTCTCTTGAAAAAGAACTGGTTGAAAAAGCGGAAAATACCATCGGTCTTTCCTTTTCCTATCAGTCACTTTCACCGTCTATTTTATCAGCAATCAACATAAAAGGTATAGAGGTTTCAGACAAGGCATCTGGCAGAAAACTGGTCGAAGTGCGTAAAGTCACCGTTGCCTATAATTTTCTTGATTTCTTTTCAGCTCATCCTACCTATGCCATCCGCTCGGTAACAATCAACGGCGTCACGGTTGAGTATGACTTGTTTGTAGACCGTGCCCTGACCCAGAAGTGGATTGACCTTGCCAAAAACAAAACGAAAAAGAATCTGGACGAGCACAAAAAAATTGACCTCTCACTTCTGAACATCGATCTTCCCTTTGCAGTTCAGCTGAAAAACGTAAACCTGCATTATTCTGACAAATGGAATGATGCAAGGGGCACCGTCCGCTCCCTTACCCTGCGCAATAATTTTAATTCCACGGGTATTGTTGTAAAGGGAAACGGCAAGGCGACCTATTCAAACATCTATCTTTCTCACGAAAACAAACGCATTCAGATGGCGGTCAATTTTGACCTGACTGGAACCCTTGTGCCGGAACTGGACGGCAGTTCTGCCTCAGTGCGCTTTACAAATGCGGGCGGTGCAGACTTTACGGTCTCTCATCTGGATGCCCTGGTAAACTACGAAGACGAAAAATTTACCATCCGCACCATGCGGTCTGCCCTGCCTTTTTCTGTTTTCATGACGGCTGATATTGCAGACAAGTCCTTCCGCCTGGACGGTGAATTTGACGGCTTTGAGCCCTTTAAGCTGGTCCGCGTTCGCCGGGCTCCCGGCTATTTTGCCCTTTTTGACGGTATTAGTGTGAGCGGAAAGGGTAATGTATTTATCAAAAAAGGTCCCGGCGTGAAGTATGCGGCAGACTTTGAAACTGAATGGACAAAGCGGCTCTTAGGTCATCCTTTCCACGGTTCAATCAAAGTGGAGGGCGACAAGCGCCATCTGACGGCCCACAGGCTTGTTGCCACAGGAAAGGGAGTATCTGCAGATTTTTCAGGTGAATTCGTATATAAACCCAGGCAACTTTCCGGTCTGCTTTCCTGTCAGAACTATCTGCTGCCCAACGGCAACAGCCTGTCCGGAGAAGTCTACATCGACCCCCTGGATACAGGCTTTATGATGATTGCACCCCAGATTTTCCTGGGAGAAGACCGGGCCCTCACCGCGGTAGAAGCAACTGTCATTCCGGGCCATCAGTCCGTAGACTTCAGTCTTGCCTGGGATGACTATGCCCATGCTGACTATGAGGAAAACGGCCATGTGCGGGTTGACGGAAGTTATCTTGGCGGAACAGACCGTTACATACAGGCCCGTGCAGAAGTTCAGAATGTTTTTCTGGACAGTGCGGCCCTTCTGGGAGCCTTTTTCGTTAAAGAAAAGCCTGCTGTGAGGCTCAAAAAGATGGCGTCTGTCCTGGAGCCCTACATCACCAGTGATGAAGTCTATTTTTCCAGCGACTTTAAGAATTTTTCATTCAATGCGCCGGTCTGCCTTGTTGCAAATACGACAAAGGACAGGGAAATGCTCTGGTTTGCAGTGGACGGCTCTAACCAGACGGTACAAATCAGCCGCTTTGACCTGCTTTTTGGCAGCCTGAATACATCTGCTACGGCTTCTGCGGATTTTTCCAACGGCTTCGACAACTTTACCTTCTTCGGCGACTATACGGTAAACTCCATGCCCTACCAGTTCAGCGGAAACTATGCCTCCCGCTGGCTGAGTATTGCGGGTGACTACGACTTTTCTGCGGTGGCAAGATTTGACGATGAAGTAACAGGTTCTTTCTCCTTTGCATCCCTTCCCCTGGCCCTGGGAAAATATGTTCCGTCAGTATCTGTGGACGCCGCATTCACCTACCGTTCGCCTGACAATTTTTCCGTAGACTTGCACAATTTACAGATGGAGGAGCTTGCAGGTCGTTTTGCCGTTAATCCCAAGCTCTCCCTCTCTGGAAATATCAATCAGTATGGTTTTTTGATTGACACCATCAGTTATTCTGACAATGTTTCTGCCCTCAAGGGTAACGGAAACCTCATGTGGAATATCAATAACAGCATTTTTGACTCCATCCACCTGGATTTGCAGGCTCAGAGCCTTTCGGGAAGTGAGCATCTGTCTTTTAACGCTGACTTTGTAAATCCGTCCCAGCTGCCTTTCTCCATGAATGCTCTTAGAAATGATTTTTACTTTAACGGTCAGGCAGAAGTCCATGCATTCCCCATCATCCGCTTTATGAATGAACAGAATGCAGACAATGTGCTTTCTGCAAGTGCATCTGCCAGCGGTACCCTAAGCAATCCTTTTATTTCCCTTGACCTTCAGAATTTCGCCATGGGGCTTTACGGTTCTTCACTGGTTGCCCACGGTTCTTTTGTTCTGGATGAAAGCGGCGTGAGTGCGGAAAACTTTGGCGCAACCTGGTCAAATTTCAGGGTGTCAGAGGGAAGTTTGTTCTTTAATCCCAGCGATTTTTCCGGTGACCTTTCCCTCAATCTTGAAGGCTATCTGCTTAACGAATCATTTAAAATGCCGCTGACCCTTGAACTGAGCAGTGCACCTCCCGTGCAAAAATGGCGCATTCCCCAGAACTATACTGCAAACCTCAAAGTGCCGGGCATTACGGGCCAGCTCTTTCCCAAGTCTCCTGCTTTTGAGCTTACTCTGCTGCGCCTTCCGGGACGATGTGATATTTTCTCAAAAGATATGAACGGGCTGACGGCTACTGTTCTGGAAAACGGTACCATATCTGCCCGGCTTGGCAGCGCGCTTCCCCTGCAGCTGGATGCTCATGGCCAGATAGACAGGGAAAATCTTCGTCTGGAAATTACTGACATGCAGTCAAACCTTGCAGAAGTCACTTCGATTATTGCCCTGCCTTTCCTCCATGTGGCAAGCGGTCAGTTAAAAGGTGCCCTCCGCATAAACGGTCTGATTGCTGATCCCGAATTCTCCGGCTCTCTTTCCATTGAAAAACCGGAATTTACTATTCCCATGGTGTCAAAGACAGCCTTTAAGACTGACAAGATTTTAGCCAGCATAAATCAGAGTGCATTGATTATGCCCCAGACTACATTAAAGGCCGGAAAGTCTGAAGTGGTTGCAGATGCCCGCATCGAATTTAACCGCTGGAAAATCGGTGTCCTGGACTTAAATCTTCTTACGCCAAAAAATAATTATATTCCGGTGAACATGACTTTGCCCCTCATTCATTACAAGGGTGAGGCGGGCATAGATTTGAACCTGACTCTGGAAGACAATGAATTCGGTATAACCGGTCTGATAGAAGCGCAGAATGCTGATGTTTCCATCGTCATTTCTTCACTGCAGAGCAGCCTTATGTCTGGAAATTTCTTTTCGCTCTTTGCACCTAAAGGAGATAAATCCGGGGAATCCCCGCCGCCAAAGGAAAAATCCTCGCCCCTTGCCATAAAGGCTGACCTGAATCTGCTTGTAGGTCAGCGGGTACAGATTCTTTTTGATCCGCTCCTCCGCGGCGCCGTTGCTCCCAACACGCCGCTTTCAGTGTATTATGACAGCCTGACCGGAAACTTCAGTCTCAAGGGTGAAGCGGCGCTTCGTGGCGGACAGATTGTCTGGCTCAACCGCAACTTCTACATGAAAGAGGGTAGAATTGTCTTTAATGAGACCCAGGATATGATTGACCCCCGCCTTACAGTCCGTGCAGAAACCCGTGAACGCGACACAAACGGCGGACAGGTAACGATTACTCTGAGTGCAATAAATCAGCCGGTCTCATCGCTGAATCCTCAGTTCTCCGCCAGCCCTGCAAAATCAGAAAGGGAGATTATGGAACTGCTGGGTCAGGTTATCAGTGCGGACTCAAAAAACGCAACGTCTCTCTTCCTTGCCGGCGGTGACTATCTGGTTCAGTCTGTCGTCATACGTAATATAGAAAACGCATTGCGTGAACTCCTGAAGTTTGATATATTTTCAGTAAGAACCAATGTACTTCAGAACACAGTGAAGTACGGACTCGGTAACAATTCTACTGGTAAACAGATGAAGTTCAGTAACTTTTTTGATAACTCAACTGTTTATATAGGAAAGTACTTCGGCAGTTCAATCTATGCTGATGCAATGATGAACTGGGTGTATGACGAGTCGAAGGTAGAAAGCGCAACGTCAGTGGGAGGTCTCGTCTTCCAGCCTGCAATAGGCCTGGAAATGGCATCACCATTTGTCAATATCCGTCTGGGTGTCGCTCCCGATCTGGAAGCTCTCCGCAATAATATGTGGGTTTCTTCCGCATCGATGACCCTGTCATGGAAATTCGCGCTATAAATTAAAAAAAGAATGCAGGAGTTTTTATGCGTCGTTCTGTTGTTTTTACGCTGATGGCAGCACTATTTTTGTGTACAGCAACGAGCAGTCTGGCAGCACAGAGTACAGAAAGTGAGGAAACAGTTTCCGATGCCAACTGGTATTACGGAAAGCTGATTAAAAATGTTTCTTTCAAGGGATTAAGGCATGTCGGTAATAAGGAAGTAGACGGCGTTACCAGCGGATTTATCGGCAAGCGCTTTTCTGATGAACTTTTTGCAGACATGATGGACCGCATCTATGCTCTGGAACTTTTTGATGATGTTGAGCCGGAAGCCCTTCCGGGAGATTCAAAACGCAATACTGTTTCCATTGTCTTTACCGTAACTGAACGCCCGGTTGTTTCCCGCCTTATTTTCCGCGGCAACAAGGCAATCCGTATGACGGAACTCAAGGACGCAATTTCTATAAAGGAAAAGGATGTTTTTGTTGAATCCAAGATGCTCGGCGATGAACGCGCAATCCGCTCTCTCTATCTGGAAAAAGGCTTTACCAATGTAACGGTTTCTTCCCAGACCCGGCAGACATCAAGAGGCTTTGAAGTAACATATATAATAGAAGAAGGTCGTTCAACAGTTGTCGGCCACCTTGAATTCAGGGGAAATAAAGTCTTTTCTTCCAAGACACTGAGGGGTAAACTCAAGCTCAAGGAAGTCGGTCTTTTTAACAAGGGTGCTTTTCAGGAAGCCACTCTGGAAGCAGACAAGCAGGCTATTGTGGCCTACTATCAGAACAACGGTTATATTGATGCCAGCATTATTGACGTAACAAGAGAAATCAATATAAACGAAAAGAAAAACCGCGATGAAATGACCATCACCTTTGTGGTGCAGGAAGGATCCCAGTACACTTTCAGCGGCATCACTTATGTAGGCAATACAATCTTTACTGATGAAAGGCTGAATGCTCTGGTAAAACAGCAGCATGGCAAAATGTTCAATCAGACAAAATTCCAGGAAAGCCTGATGGCAATTGCTGATTTGTACTATGAAAACGGTTATACGTCAAACAGATTTCAGCCCATTCCTACAAAGGATTCAGAAAACAAGACGATTTCCTATGTCCTGCAGATTACGGAAAATGTCCGCAGTCACGTTGAACATATCATCATCAAGGGAAATAACCGCACCAAAGAGCATGTCATCCGTCGTGAAATCCCGGTTGAAAGCGGAGATATTTTCTCCAAGGCAAAAGTAACCACAGGTCTTAGAAACCTCTACAACCTGCAGTATTTCAGCGCAGTCGTTCCTGATGTTGTGCTTGGTTCAGAAGAAAATCTGGTAGACCTTATCTTTACCGTGGATGAACAGTCCACAACATCAATCGAATTTGGTGTTACCTTCAGCGGAGTTTCAGACCCCAACGACCTGCCTTTTGCCCTCTTTGTAAAGTGGCAGGACAGCAATGTTAAAGGTTCAGGAAAATCCCTTAGTGCTGGTTCTACTATTTCAACTGATGAACAGTCTGTTACCCTGTCTTATGGTGAAAACTGGCTGTGGGGTCGTCCTATCAGCCGTTCAATCAGTACGACTTTCTCTCACGCAAGCGTAAACTCACTCAGACTAAAATGGCTTTCCAACGGTACTGTAGATAATTCCAACTATTATATGCGCTACGAACAGTGGAAGTGGTCTTTGAGCTATTCAATGGGCCACCGCTGGACTCCGGACTGGGCAATTCTCTCCCTTACCGGCGGTATTACAGGAAGTTTGCTGAACAACCGCTACGACAAGGAACTCTACACTCCGGTTGATACTACAGTCAGTGAGTTTGCAAACCGCTGGGGCTGGCAGAACTCTATCTGGGCGGCATTCTCTGTTGACGGCCGTGACGTAAACTATGACCCTTCAGCAGGCTGGTTTGCAAGTCAGCGCTTCACCTGGTATGGTCTGACCCCTATCGAAAGCGAATACTTCCTGCGTTCCGATACAAAACTTGAAAAATACTTTACGCTGGTAAACTGGCGCATTACTGAAAAGTGGGCCTTTAAACTTGTTCTCGCCGGTTATACAGGCCTTTCCATGATTTTCCCGGCAGCAAATACCGGTGTGGGTGACTCCAGCAAGCTTTACATTGACGGTATGTTCAACGGACGCGGCTGGACCAGTATCTACAATAAAGTTCGCGGTAAAGCCCTGTGGAATTCAAATATCGAACTCCGCATGCCGGTTGTTCCGGGTGTTCTCGCACTGGACGGTTTTGCTGATGCCGCAATCATTACAAAAGAAGTCTACCAGCTGGGAAGTATTGGCTGGGGTGACTGGTACTTTAGTGTCGGTCCCGGTGTACGCTTTACCATTCCCCAGTTCCCCCTCCGTCTGCTTTTTGCCCACACTTTCCGCATCGAAGACGGTTCGGTTAAATGGAATGACCACTGGAAGTTCGTCCTTTCATTCAACCTGATAAACAAGTAGATTTTATTTTGTATTTTTGATAGAGTTTGTGCTATGAAAAAGATTGGACTTTTCGTTTTTCTTGCCCTCATTTCCTGTGCAGGACTTTTTGCCCAGCAGATTACCCGCTTTGGTGTAGTGGATACAGCCCGTGTATATGCAGCCTATTTCCGTAATTCTGCACCGGTCCGCAATTATGAGTCGAAAAAAGCGGATTTCCAGAATGAAATCAACAAGCGCACTGATGAGATTCAAAAACTCCAGCAGCAGAAAGTTGATTATCAGAACAGCGGAAACGAATCTGCCGCCATGCGTATCGAAGCAGAAATTACCAAAAAAACTGACTATCTTACCCAGTATACCAGTGCAAAAAATATCGAACTGGAATCCTTAAAAAATTCACTGCAGAATTCAGATGCATTTTATAAGAAACTCTACAATACACTGGAACGGGTTGCCGAGCATGAAGGCTTCAGTCTTATTCTGAGTCTGCAGCAGGCAAATGCAGTTCTCTGGTACTCATCCTCCGTTGACGTTACTGACAAAGTCATCTCTGAACTGGGATTGTAGTCAATGTCACGCAAGCATGACGAAGTTGTCGCTGGATCGGTAAAAAACTACACGAACAACGAAACAACTCCCCTGATGGTGCAGTATCAGACCATCAAAGATCAGTATAAAGATGAAATTCTCTTTTTCCGTCTGGGTGATTTCTATGAGATGTTCAATGATGAGGCTGTAGAAGTTTCCCGTCTGCTGAACCTGACCCTGACTCACCGGGGAGAACAGCCCATGTGCGGAATTCCCTATCATGCGGCAAAGGTCTATATAGCCCGCCTTCTTCGACTGGGAAAAAAAATTGCCATCTGCGAGCAGGTAGGGGAGATTGCCAAAGGAAAGGGACTCACTGAACGCAAAGTCATAGAAGTGATTACCCCCGGAACGGCAGTTGAAAGTGAATATCTGGAAGGCGGTACCAACAATTTTCTTGCCTCGCTCTTTATAAAAGACGGTCAGACGGGCTTTGCATACATTGATGTTACGACTGCTGATTTTTTTGCAACCAGCTGGAAAGCAGATGAGATGCAGGAGAATTTTCCAAAAGAACTTGGGCGTGCCCATCCCCGTGAACTTCTGCTTCCTTCAGGCCTGCGTGACAACCGGGTCATTCAGGAAAGCCTTTCTTCATTCGGGGCAATTTCTGTTTCCTATTATCCTGACTGGAATTTTGATGCCTCGCTTTCATACCGCCGCCTGACGGAACAGTTTAAGACGATAAATCTGCGTTCTTTTTCACTTATGGAAAATTCGCCTGAGGTCGCGCCCGCAGGCTTTCTCCTGGACTATCTGAAAAAGACTGCTTCTACAAGTGCGCCTCATGTGAGCGGCATCAAGGTCTACAGGGACAGCGATTACGTGGTCATGGATGATGCCTCCCGCCGCAATCTGGAAATCGTGAGCAATCTGCGCGACGGTAGCAGCCAGTATTCTCTGCTGGAATGTGTGGCACATACCCAGACTGCCATGGGAAAGCGTCTTTTGCGCCAGTGGCTTTTGTACCCTCTGACAGACAGTAAGAAAATTTCTTTGCGTCAGGACCATGTGGAACTTTTTACCAAAAACCGCCGGCTTCTGGATGCAGTAAGGTCTCAGTGTGCCAGTGTGCTGGATATTGAGCGTCTTGCGGGGCGGATTGCCATGGAAAGGGCTCACGCAAAAGATTTGCAGGCCCTGCGCACAAGTCTGGAATCCTGGCTGCAGGTTCGCAAACTGCTGGAAAACTATGGCTTTACCGCCCTTTCCGAAGAAAATGCGCAGATGATTATCGACCTGATAAAAAATGCCATACTCGATGATCCGTCTACTATTTTTACAGAGGGCAGAATCATCAGACCGGGCTGGTCACAGGAACTTGACCACTACCGTGATGTCCAGCAGAATTTTAACCGCATTCTGGAAGAGTATGCAGAGGAAGAAAGACGGAATACGGGCATCGTCAATTTTAGAATCAAGAACAGCAATACTTCAGGCTACTATATAGAAATTACAAAGGGCAGACTGTCAAAAGTCCCCGAGCATTTTATTCTCCGCCGGTCACTGGTAAACGCAGAACGCTACACAACGGAGCGCCTGCAGGCTCTGGAAAGGGATTTAAAAGACGCTGCCCAGAATATCATCCAGACTGAGCATGATTTGTTTCTGGAAGTCCGCAGACGCCTTGCTGAGCACGTTCCCTATCTTCTGCAGGTTGCCCATGAAATTGCCTATGCTGATGTAACTGCTTCTTTTGCCTGGGCCGCCATCCTTTACCGCTGGACACGACCTCTGGTTGACGAGGGGTCTGATTTTGTCATCTGTGGCGGCCGTCATCCCGTAGTGGAAATGCATCTGCCCCAGGGAGAATTTGTTCCCAATGACATTGAAATTGCCTCCTCTGCTGACCCTGACGCCCGCTGTAAGACTTCATTTGACCTGATAACTGGTCCCAATATGGCGGGAAAAAGTACCTATCTGCGGCAGAACGCCCTGATTGCCCTGCTTGCCCAGACCGGCTCCTTTGTTCCGGCAGAGTCCGCACATATCGGTATCGTGGACCGCATTTTCTGCCGGGTAGGCGCAAGCGACAATCTGGCCCGGGGAGAATCTACCTTCCTTGTGGAAATGACGGAGACTGCAAACATCCTGCGCTCTGCCACGGAAAAATCACTGGTCATCATGGATGAAGTAGGGCGGGGCACATCTACGGAAGACGGTCTTTCCATTGCATGGGCAGTGAGCGAATATCTTTTGAATACATTAAAATGCAAGACTCTGTTTGCAACTCATTATCATGAACTTACCCGCATGGAACACTCATCCCTTAAACTGCTCTGCATGGCAGTGAGCGAGCAGGGGGAATCCGTCATATTTTTGCGCAAGGTAAAAGAAGGGGCAAGTGAAAACTCATACGGTATTCATGTAGCCCAGCTTGCAGGCCTGCCTCATTCAGTTATCAGCCGGGCATCACAGATTCTGGAGCGCCTGCAGGCGATTGCCGCTGACCGTCCCGTTCTGGACACCCCGATTGAAACTATGGCCCTCCCGGCAGATACATCTGCCCGTCCCTCTCCCTCAGCCCCGGGCCTTTTCTCTGATGAAGAAATGGTGCTGGATGAAATCCTTTCCGCAGACCCCGACAACCTTACCCCTCTAGCCGCCCTGCAGATGATTTCCCGCTGGAAAAAAGCCCTGTCCGGCAGATAAGACACGGGTGGTTTGACACAGATGGGGCACGGTTCTTTTTTTTGACACAGATGTTCACGGATACACACAGATAGGACACGGATGATTTTTTTTTATTTTTATCTGTGTCTCATCCGTGTGTATCACTGTTCATCTGTGGTGCCTCTCGGGGAAAGGCTCCGCCTGA
>ODAI011113986.1_pt1 | contig 27104 bp, 20 predicted proteins | sample 1539321 | NCBI WGS metagenome assembly ODAI01 (sample SAMN02144231, study PRJEB22623) | gut metagenome | biome: sheep rumen | host: Ovis aries | place: New Zealand
CGAGTCGTTCATGAGCCCGTTCGTGATCATGTTCTCGGTGCCGTTCGCATTCGTGGGAGTGCTCCTCGGCCTGTGGGCCAGCGGTACCGCGCTCGGTGTCATGGCCATGGTGGGTATCATCATCCTCCTCGGTATCGTGGTGAAGAACGGTATCGTGCTTATCGACTACACCATCCTCTGCCGCGAGCGCGGCATGGATGCCGTCACGGCATCAGTCACTGCCGCGCGCAGCCGTCTGCGCCCTATCCTCATGACCACCCTCACCACCGTCCTCGGCATGCTGCCGATGGCTCTCGGCAGGGGAGAGGGGTCCGAGATGTGGCGTTCGCTGGGTGTGACGGTATGCTGGGGTCTTTCGATCTCCACGCTCGTCACCCTCGTTCTCATCCCCACCATCTATTGCGTATTCGCCGTCAGGCAGGAGAACCACAAGAAAAAGAAACTTGCAAGATAATGAAAGCGATATTCATAGCATACAACCAGGCCTACAACGAGGAGATCGTCGAGGTGCTTGAGAACAACGGTCAGCGCGGATACACCGCATGGCAGGACATCCAGGGCAAGGGCAGTGTGGACGGCATCCCGCATCTGGGCAGCCACGCATGGCCAGAGATGAACTACGCCATCCTCACCATGGTGGAGGACGACAAGGTCGATCCCATCATGGATGATCTGAAGGCCAAGGACGAGGCCTACCGCGACCTGGGCCTGCGCGCCTATGTCTGGAGCATCGAGCGCGCGCTCTGAGTCCTGTCGTCCCGCGCTATGCGATGGATCTAATTTTTGGATTACAACCATAAATGATTATATTTGTGGTTGTACTTTTTTATGTAAAACCCCCGGGCGCAACGTCCGGACAACACACAAGTTATGTCAAAAGTAGTAAGCAATACCAACATCTCCGAGATCCTGGCCGGCGATCAGCCCGTCATGATCGATTTCTGGGCTTCCTGGTGCGGCCCCTGCCGCATGCTCGCCCCCACCGTCGACGAGATCGAGAAGGAGTATGAAGGCAAGGTCGTCGTGGCCAAGTGCAACGTCGACGATGCCGACGAAGTCGCCATGCAGTTCCGCATCCGCAACATCCCTACCCTCATGTTCTTCAAGGGCGGCGAGATGGTGAACCGCCTTGTCGGCGCCGTCCCCAAGAATGAAATCACCGCCATCCTCGACTCCCTCATATAGCATTCACATTTATTAACATATCATCATGAAAAGATTATTCCTCGCAGCAGTAGTTGCTCTCATCGCTATCAGTGCTTCCGCACAGCAGATCGGCGTCATCGCCGGCATCACCGGCGCCAACAGCTCCCTCAAGGGCAGTGACATCGGCGCCTTCGACCAGTATCACGCCGGTATCGTGGCCAATTTCCCTGTCATGGAAGGCCTCCGTCTCCAGCCTGAACTGATCTACAAGGTCAAGGGTACCGCCGCAAACCAGCTCGGTTCCGAGAATGCCAAGGTCGATATGTCCGTCGGTTTCCTTGAGTTCGGTCTCGAGGCACAGGCCGGTATCGGCCGCGACTTCATGCGCATCTACGGCTTGCTCGAGCCTTTCATCGGGTACAACATCAACGACAAGTTCGACTTCAAGGGCAAGGACCTTGTGGACAACCTCTCCTGGAACAAGACCGAGTACGGTCTGGCCCTCGGTGCAGGTATCGAGCTCTTCCAGCACGTCCAGGCTTCCGTCAAGTACTTCTGGAACATGGGTGCTGTCAATGAAGATGCCCAGAAGATAGTCGTAGGCGACGAGGTCCGCAACTTCAACGGCGTCACCCTCTCCCTCGCCGTCCTGTTCTAGGACTTATGCCCGGGAAGAAGGCGGTCGTTTTTTGTTCTGCGAGCTTCGGCATAGATGACAGGTACAACGATCTCGCCCGTGCTGCCGTCCGTATCCTGAACGGGTGCGGGTATGGCATGGTATCGGGCGGTACGGTCAAGGGTACCATGGGAGTCATCTCCGACGAAGCCCGCAGGATCGGTATGGAGCATACAGGGATAATCCCCGTGTTCATGCGGGGTGTGGAGTATCCCGGACTCTCCGAACTGGTATGGACGGAGACGATGGCCGAGCGGAAGGAAGCCATGCGTGCAGGCACGAGCCTGGCCGTGGCCCTTCCGGGCGGCATCGGGACGCTCGACGAGCTCATCGAAACCCTGACCCTGGCCAAGCTCGGCCGTTATGAGGGCAGGGTTGTCGCGCTCAATTTCGAAGGCTTCTACGAGCCTCTCAGGGCCTTGCTGGACCACTACGTGTCGACGGGCATGTTCGACGCCGGGTCCAGGGGACTGATTTCCTTCCCCGCCACTTTGGAGGAATTTGCCGGCTGCATCAGGTAACTATGGACAAGAAAGCCATCCTGGAGTATCTGGGGGACGATTGGACCCGGACGGGGAACCTCATACGTTCCTCGCTCGAGAGCGATATCGACCTGCTTAACCGTACCAATGGCTTCATCCTCGACCACTCCGGCAAGCAGCTGCGTCCCATGCTTTCCCTGCTGATGGCCCGTGCCTGCAGCGGCGGGGATCTCCCGGACGATTCCATCCGCTTTGCGGCCGCGACCGAGCTGCTGCACAACGCCACGCTCCTACATGACGATGTCGCGGACAGCAGCCAGACGCGCCGTGGAGCTCCCACTGTCGCTTCGCTTCTTGGCCCCAACAACTCCGTACTCGTCGGGGACTATTGGCTCGTGAAGGCTGTCGACCTCGTGCTCGGAGCTGACAGGCACATGGCTGAGGTCATCCGCCTGTTCGCCGAGACGCTTTCGAACCTTGCCGAAGGAGAGATGCTCCAGCTGCAGATGGCTGCGAGCGGGGACACCACCGAGGAGGATTATCTCCGGATCATCCACTCCAAGACCGGTTCGCTCTTCGAGACAGCCTGCCTCTCCGCCGCCATCTCCGTGGAGGCTCCGGACCGGGCCAGGGAAGTCGCCGGGGAGTACGCCCGGTATCTGGGGCTTGCCTTCCAGGTCAAGGACGACATCCTCGATTATACCGGAGGCGACATAGGAAAGCCCGCGGGAGTGGATATCCGCGAGCAGAAGATTCCCCTCCCGCTGCTGGGCGCCCTGTCAAGGGTGGACGAAGCACGGCAGGAGGAGATACGCGGCAAGGTCCGCGAAATGAAAGAACACCCGGAGTATGCCGGGGACATCATGGACTTCGTGCGGGAGCATGACGGGATCGGATATGCCCAGCAGCGGCTGGCTGAGTATGCGCGCTGTGCGGCAGAGTCCCTTTCTGTTCTCCCCGATGGTCCTGCAAAGGATTATTTGGCGGCTTTGGCCGCATATACGGCAGACAGAGACAGATGATTTTCGACGGAACGGCAGGAAATGCGGACGTTAAGAGGGCCCTTGCCGGCATGGCCGGTTCAGGCCGGGTGCCGCATGCCCTCATGTTCTATGAGAACGACGGCTGCGGCGCGCTCCTGCTCGCCCTGGGCTTCCTGGAACTCCTCATGGGCTCGCAGAAGGTCCATAAACTCATCCATCCCGACATCCATTTCATCTTCCCTGTCACCAAGGGCTCCAAAGTTTCTTCCGACAAGCCTACCTCGGAGTCTTATCTGGCTTACTGGCGCGAGCTGGTCGAGGCCAATCCATATTTCCTGGAGAGTGGGTTGAACGACGCCCTCGGCATCGAAGGCAAGTCGTCCGTGATAGCCATAGCCGAGGCCAAGTTCATCCTTGACAAGCTCTCTTTCCATTCCCTCGAGGGAGGCTGGCGCGCCGTCGTCGTGTATCTCCCCGAGAAGATGAACAAAGACACGGCCAACCGCCTGCTCAAGAGCATCGAGGAGCCTCCGGAGATGACGCTTTTCATCTTCATAACCCATGCTCCGGAGAAGGTGCTGAGCACCATCTCCTCGCGCTGCCAGGGCATCCGCGTGCTGCCGTTGTCCAAGGACGAGGTGGCCGGAGTGCTCCGCGACCGTTTCGGACGGTCTGCGCAGGAGGCGCAGGCCGCCGCCGAAGTGGCGGGCGGCAGCGTCGGCCGGGCTCTCGCCTATCTCTCCGAGAGCGGCGAGGCCGGGGCTGAGGCGGCCCTGTTCGCCTCGCTCATGGACGCCCTGCTGTCCAAGGACCTCATGGCGGCCCAGGACGTGGGCGAACAGCTCGCAGGCCTGCCTTCGCGCGAGCGCGCCAAGGCTTTTTGCCGCTACGCATCCGAGGGCCTGCGCAAGATCTTCATGATCCAGCAGGGCCTGGAGCGGATAGCGGGCACCGCACCTGGCGAGGCCGAGGCCTTCGCCGGCTATGCCGCCCGCTGCCGCAAGACTTTCGCACGCAAGGCCCTTCCCCTGCTGGACGAGGCCATGATGCTGATCGAGAGGAACATAAACTTGAAAATCCTGTTCTGCGACCTTGTCGACAGACTTTATATACTTATTTGAGATGGATACCAATACCACTAACGAGTCCCTGTACTTCGACTGCAACCGCGGCTGTACCACTTCTACCGACCCGCAGACAGGCGAGCTCGCCTGCAACTACCGGCAAGGGTGCTGCAAGCTCAAGGACTATAACTGGCTGGGAGGAGTGTCCCAGATAGAATACAACGGCTACTTCGAGGTCCGCTTCAAGAACACCCGCAAGGGCATCTACGTCAATGCATCGGGCCAGAACGTCAAGATAGGCGACATGGTCATCGTCGAGGCCGCCAACGGCCACGACCTCGGTATCGTGACGCTGGAAGGGCCTGTCGTAGGCCGCCAGATGAAATGCAAGGGCATCAATCCCGAGACCACGGAGTTCAAGAAGATCTACCGCAAGGCCCGCCAGGCCGACATCATAAAGTGGCAGGAAGCCATTGCCCGCGAGGAGGATACCATGATCAAGGCCCGCCGTATCGCCGCCGAGATGGGACTGGAGATGAAGATCGGCGACGTTGAGTTCCAGGGCGACGGCACCAAGGCCATCTTCTACTACATCGCCGACGGCCGCGTGGACTTCCGCCAGCTCATCAAGGTGTTCGCCGAGGAGTTCCGCATCCGTATCGAGATGAAGCAGATCGGTGCGCGCCAGGAAGCCGGCCTCATCGGAGGCCTGGGCGTCTGCGGGCGCGAGCTCTGCTGCGCCAACTACATCACCAATTTCCAGTCCATCACCACTTCCGCCGCGCGTTGCCAGGACCTCTCGCTCAACCCCCAGAAACTTGCGGGACAGTGCGGCAAGCTCAAGTGCTGCCTCAATTACGAGGTCGCCACGTACCTCGACGCCCAGTCGCGCATCCCCAAGGTCAGCGAACCGCTCGAGTTCGAGGACGGCCAGGCATGGCTCGTGAAGACCGACATCCTCAAGGAAGTCATGTACTTCTCTTACGAGAAAGGCTCTCTCGCCAATGTCTATGCCCTGGATGCCGAGGAGGTTCAGGAGATCATCAAGATGAACCGTAACGGCATCAAGCCCGAGTCGCTCAAGACCGAGCCCGAGCCGTATACCCCTGAGTTCATCACTGCGGTGGGCGACGACAGCATCACCCGCTTCGACAATCCCAAGCGTCCCAAGCGCCGCCGCGGCTCAAAGAACGGCGGCCAGAAGAACGCCGGAGCCCAGAAACAGGATGGCGACAAGCGCCAGAACGGTGGCCAGAAACCTGAGGGCGAGCGTAAGCAGAACGCCTCCGGCCAGTCCCGCAGGGACGACCGCGGTCGCAGGGACGGCCAGCGCGGGCGCGGCCGCAGGGGACAGGATAACCGCAAACCTTCCGAGAACCAGGAGTAATGGGTAGGGCCAGTTCGCTGCATATGCTTTTGACTGCGGTCCTGCTGGCCGCGGCGGTGTCGTGTGCGCGGCCGGAGTCGGTCGAGCAGTATATCGGCGCGGACCAGACACCCCCCAACGGACTGTATCACTATACCCTTGACCTGTCCGACTCTCTCGCCACATACGACCTCAGCTTTTACACCCGCATAGATGCCGGCAGGCTGAGGATGGCGGAAGCCAAGGATTTCCCCCTTTCCGTCACTTTGACGTCGCCTTCCGGCAGGAGATACCGCGAGACAGTGTTCTTCCTTGTAGACGATACTGGGAAAGGTTCCGATTTCTACTCCAGCCAGTACGTCAAGCCGTACAGGACAGGGCTTGTCCCGGTCGAATGGGGCGAGTGGGAGATGTCCGTCCAGATAAACGGCGGGAACGAGGTCCAGGGCCTGCGCGGGCTCGGCATAATCTGCAAGAAGAATCTTTATGGGACACGGTAAGCTCAGGAAATTCGCCGAGAACGAGACGTTCTCCTGCCTTCTGCAGCCCTCGGCTGCGGAAGTGCTGGCCGACGGCTTCTTCAGCCTCAGGGACCATGAGGTAAAGGGGCACTGGAACGGGCGGATGTTCGACGCGCCCAGGCCCATCGTCCTGGAGCTTGGCTGCGGCAAGGGAGAGTACACCATAGACCTTGCGCAGCGCAACCCTTCATGCAACTATATAGGAGTCGATATCAAGGGCGCAAGGCTCTGGAAAGGAGCCAAATACGCCACTGAGCACAAGCTCGGTAACGTCGCGTTCCTTCGGACCAGGATAGAGTTCATCACTGCGTATTTCGGCCCGGGCGAAGTGTCCGAGATATGGCTGACGTTCTCCGACCCGCAGTTCCGCAGCGAGAACAGCCGCCTGACCTCGCCTCTGTTCCTTGAGAGGTACAGGTCTTTCCTCAAGCCCGGCGGTATAGTCCATCTCAAGACCGACAGCATGTTCCTGCATCAGTACTCGCGTTCCGTGGCGGAGGCTAACGGCCTGAAAGTCCTCGGCTGCACCGAGGACCTCTACGCCACTCCGCGCGAGGCTTTCGACGGCCTTCCTTCGGATACTGTGGGTGCCCTCTATGAGGTTCAGACCTTCTACGAGAAGATGTTCCTGCAGCAGGGCTATAAGATTACCTATCTCTCGTTCACCATCGACCACGACGGTCCCTTCGTCCATCCCACTGACTTCGACGAGGACTATTGGCGCTCCATCGAAGGCCCCCGTCTCCTTTTCGGTCACGACTCCGCCGAGACCAGGCGCCAGAAGCTCCATGATCCTGCAGCACACCGTGATTTGTAAAGTGCTGGCATACAATCGAATATAAAAAGTCCCTCCTCTGAATTCCGCCGGGGAGGGACTTTGCGTTATGTGTTTATAATCAATATTTTATAAAATACGGTTACAACTTTACGGAAGTTTCTTTTCCGGAGTATTCCAGGACGGTGCCGGAGGCATCGGGATTGTAAGGAGCCGGGTGCTCGGGATCCACGACTATGACCGTGAACTTGCGGTCCTTGAGCATTCCGGGGAATTCGCCCTCGCGGGCTCCGACGGTGAGGGTGCGGTCAGAGTCACTCCATTTGATGGGGATGACGGCGTATGCGCCCTTCTCGTAGCCGTAGGTCAGGCCGTCGTCCTCGTAGAGCTTGAACGTAGCGTCAGCTCCGGCATAGACGTAAAGCCTTATGTCCTCGGCGGGCTTTTCATCCGACCATTGCATGTCGGGCCCGAGAGGAAGGATGGATCCGGCACGGGCATACAGAGGCATGCGCTCATACGGAGCATCAGCTATAAATCTCTGACCTCCGGGGAGGTATGCTCCGGTGTAGAAATCATACCATCCGCCCTTCGGCAGATATACCTCCCTGCTCCTTGCGCCGTACTCGGAGACGGGGCAAGGCATCAGAGCCGGGCCGAACCTCCACTGGTCGTCAAGTTCCCTGACATTCATATCATCGGGATAGTCCATGGGCAGGCCGCGCATCAGGGTGTAGTCGTCGAAGTGGACGGCACCGGCGAGTGAGTACAGATAAGGCATCAGGCGGTAGCGCAGGCGCATGTACCAGAGGATGCTCTTGTAAGCCGGGGTGCCTTCGTCGGCAATGTTCCAAAGCTCGCGGGCAGGGCTCTGTCCGTGTGCGCGGAAGATGGGGACGAACGTACCGAACTGGTGCCAGCGGGTCTGGAGCTCCTGCCATTCCTTCTGGCCGTCCTTGCCGTAGAACTTGCTCATAACCGAGAAACCTCCGATGTCCATTCCCCAGAACGGTACGCCGCTCATGGAGAAGTTCAGGCCGGCGGACATCTGGGTCCTCATGTCCGTCCATGAGGTGCCGATGTCTCCGCTCCATGTGGCGGTGCTGTAGCGCTGCAGGCCGGCAAACCCGTTGCGGGTCAGCAGGAATACGCGCTTGTCGGGATCGACTCCGCGCTGTCCGTTGTAGATGGCGTCAGCATTGACCAGTGCATAAGCGTTGAGGTACTCCGTCGAAGGACCGAGGGCAGTCGGGGTGAGCAGCCATTTCTGATAGTCCATCGGGAGGCAGTCGCGAAGGTTCGGCTCGCTGGCATCCATCCACCATGCATCGATTTTGCGGCCGTATTTGGTGTAGAGGCTCTCGTCCATCTGGCGCCAGAACATCTTGCGGCCACCCTCTGAATATGCATCGTAGAATGTCTCGGGATGTCCGAGGAAGTCCAGCACTCCGTCTTCTTCAGCGTGGGTATAGGCATATCCGGCCTCCTTGAGCTCCTTGTAGTGGTCGGTATTGGTGTAGAATTTGGGCCAGACGCTGATCATGTAGCGTCCGTGCATGCCATGAATGTCATCGAGCATCTTCTCCGGGTCGGGGAATCTCTCCTCGTCGAACTCGTGGCTGCCCCACTGGTCGGGTTTCCAGTACTGCCAGTCCTGTACGATGTTGTCCACGGGGATGCCGCGCTTCCTGAACTCGGCGAGCGTACTTACGATCTCATCCTGGGTGCGGTATCTCTCGCGGCTCTGCCAGAAGCCGAGCGACCATTTGGGCATGACCTGGGCCTTGCCGGTAAGCTGCCTGTAGCCGCCGATCACGGCGTCATAGCTGCCTCCGCCGATGAACCAGAAGTCCAGCTGCGGCTCGAATTCGGACCAGAACGACAGGCGCTCCTTCTCTTCGGGAGTCTGGAGCGTAGCCACCCTGAGGCCTATGTAGGACACGCCTCCGTCAGGCTCCCATTCCACGCGGATGGGGGTCTTCTTCCCGGCATCCAGATGCACGGTGAACTTGTAGCTGTTGGGGTTCCAGGACGCTCTCCAGCGTCTTCCCATCACTTCCTTTCCGTCGATGTAGGTCTCCTGGAAGCCGGCATAGTACTGGGTGAAGTCGTAGTCGGCGGTCTTGGGGGCCTCGATGAAGCCTTCGTAGGTCACTTTGGACCCCTGCAGGCGTACCTTGGGGAGGTTCTTCACCGCCCATTCATTCTCGTAGAAGAGGCTGTCCTCGCGCTGGACGAGTGGCTCGCCTCTCCGAGGTACATATGTTCCGGTCAGAGCGCCTTCGACACCGTCCTTGTCATAGAGCTTGAGGACTTCGCCGAGCTGGTGGTAGGGATCGGGGTTGCCCCACCGGCTCAGTGAATAAGCGTCGAAGAGCAGGCCGTATCCCTTGGTGGACACCACCACGGGGATGCTGACCTTGGTATTGTACTGGTAGAGCTCCTCGCTGCGGCCCTTGTGGTTGAACTCTCCGCTCTGCTGCTGGCCGAGTCCGTAGATGGCCTCATCCTTGGAGGAGCCGAAACTCACAAGGGTCGTGAATGCTTTCTTACCCTCGACCTCGATGGGCTTGAAGGACATCCTGGACTTGTCCAGGAGAGTCTTGCCCTGCGCATCCATGAAACGGACGTTGCCATTGGCGGGGTTTACCGCGACTGTAATCTTGGCCGAGCTGACAAGGATCTCTCCTTGTTCATTGGGCTCTGCGACCGTGAAATCCTTGAAGGGCTCCTGGGGGACTACCACGAGGCTCTGGCGGTCATGCATCACGCCGTCAGGAGCTGCACTTACGCGTACTAACTCCGGTCCCGCCCATTGGAGACGGAGTATGGATGCGCCGTCCTCTGTGGGTTTGTCCAGACGGATGGTTACCGTGTCGCCTTTGACGGTGCAGGTCTTCTGCGAACAGCTGGCTGCGATGACCATGGCGGACAGGCATGCAAGCCAGAAGGTTAGTTTGTTAAATTTCCTCATATCTTGAATGTTGGTTTATTTGCGGGGTTCGCGGGCGTAGAGCTTGATCTTGAGGACGGTGGGCTCATTGCCAACGTAAGGACCGGTCCAGTCGGTCTGGTCGCCGTTGAGCACACGCCTCATGACCCAGTTGCCGTCCTTGTCGAAGGAGCCTTCCTCCACGCGGAGGAAATGCCAGGCCTTGCCCTTGTTCTTGCCTTGGGGCTGGAAGGTGTAGCGGACATTGGTGCCGAAGGCATAGTACTCGTCGGGGCCGAGCTTGACCAGCATGGCATGGCCGGTGGCGGGCAGGGGCTCACCGGTGTCGGGCGCGCCCTGTACGTTGCTGCGGCGTGCGCGGCCGAAGGTGAGGATGGATTTCCACTCGCCGAGGTCCAGCTCCTGCACTGAGTGGTCTTCGGGCTCGAAAGCGGTGTAGAGCTGTCCGCCGAGCCTCCATTCTATGAGCTTGTCGGCAATCGGGCGGAGCATAGCGTATTCATTGGCAAGGGGACCGACAGGGCGTCCGCCGTCCACTCCGAAGGGCGAGAAGCCGATACCGCGCTTCACCACTTCGTACAGATACTTGGAGTTGGAGCCGGTTTCAGGAACCATAAGGGCGTTGTCAGGACGGGTATAGAGTTCGATGCACTTCATATAGTTGGCGTCACCGCCCTGGTAAATATCAGGTGCGACGAAGTCGATGCTGGGGGCAGCGGCCTTGTAGATGCAGATGACGTTGTCGGTGGCGCCGCCGCTCTCATACTGCGTTGCGGGAGGATTGCCGAAGGGGGCGCGCAGGGCGACGTTGACATACATCGGGAGAGGGTTGACCTTCTTGCCGGCGGCGGCCACGTACTCGATGTAGCTGGCCACGCTCCAAGCGTGGAAATACTCGTCGGCGCGCTCACCGAAGACCTGGCTCCAGGTGCCCTTGTCGGCCTTGGCGCCGAGCTCCTCGAGATACTCCTTCTTCAGGAGTGCATCGGGGACCTTGGAGTTGAACAACTTGTCAACGGACTTGGAATAGTCGCGCACGCTGTCCCAGGTGCCGGGCTCGTTCTGGACCTGGACCATGATGACGGTGTGGCAGGGATCGTACTCCTTGAGGTATTCCATGAACTTGGTGAAAGCCTTGGCGTCTTTCTCCATGAGTGCCGTGCAGTGCGGCGAAGGGGAGTCGATGGGGCGGCCGTCCTTGGCCACTACGTTGTAGTATTTCTTGGAGTCGAGCTTAACCCACTCGGGTACGTAGTGGGGGCTGCCATTCTTCCAGGTGGCGAACCACAGGAGCACGAGCCTGATGTCGTGGGCGCGGGCCTCGTCGATGATGGCCTTGACCGAGCTGAAGTCGTACTGGCCCTCGACGGGCTCGACGGCCTCCCAGTAGATGGGGGTCTCAAGGGTATTGGCGTTCATCCTGGCCATCGTGTCGAAGAGCTGCGGGTGCATGGCCGGCCAGTTGTTGGAGTTGCCGGACTGGCCTCCCAGCATGAAGAACGGCTTGCCGTCGACGTAGAACGCATACTGGCCGTCGGCTTGCTTTACGAACTGTGGTATGGGAGTCGCCTGCTGCGCTGATGCGGCGGCGATAAAGAGCCCGAATGAGGCGCAGAGGGCGCCAATCCTGCGGATAAAGGTGGTTTTCTTCATGGTATGTGTCATTAAGAGGTTATCGCTAACGCAAAGTTAACGAATAACCTCTGCTTTTTTTAGATGTTTGAGTACAAAAATTAATACTATCGTACAAAGCGATTATATTACTGCTATGAGTTCGATGTAGTAATACAATGCTTGATTGGGGCCAAGACGTTCATTTCCGGCCTCGCCGTAGGCGAGCTGCGGGGGGATCCATAGCTTGATGACTCCTCCTTCTCCGATGTGTGAAAGGCCTTCCTGCCAACCTTTTATCATCTGCTCAAAGGGAAATGACTCTTCGCCTTGGTAGTCGTTGTAAGTGGATTCATACAGTGAGCCGTCGTGTTTACGCCCTTCGAACATCAGGTAAACGGTGTTTCCCGGTGCAGGATGCCTGGCACCTCCTTCCTTTACTACCTTGTACAGCAGTCCGGATTCGGTCTTCATTATGCTCTTGTCCGATTTCTCTACACGTTTTAAGAATGCCTCGGACGACTCCATTGACATTTGAGGGAGAACCTTGTTGAAATACTCGGACATGGTCTTTTCCATCTGACTTTCAGTCAGGATATTCTCTCCTGCCAAGGCCATCTCGATGCTTTGAAAAAGGATGTCGCGGTCAAGTGTCTGCGCATCCAGTTTCATTTCGGTCGAGAGGATGTATCGTGCCATGTCCTGTCCTATGGCATAGGAAACCGTGTCCAGCGCCGTCCTGAGAGACGGCGCCGGGCTGGTTTCCTCCCTGCAGGATACGAGGCCCAGCAGCAAGAGGGAAATGAACATGCATTTCTTCATGGTTCAGGTCTGTTATCGCTTCCCGTAACGGTAAAGTGTGACTTTTTGTGTGCCCAATGTATTCATCTTCAGGCCAGTGCCCGTGAAGATGCTCGCGTGTATCTGGTCGCCGTTGAGGGTGCGGCCCTTTACCCACTTCCCGTCGATGTACTCACCCTCCTCGAGGGTGGCGATGCCGATGTAGGGGAGTTTGCCGGGATCCTTGGGGGCGAACCTGACGTTGACGTTCTGTGCGGTGACGGTATATTCCCCGTCGGGGGAAAGCACGATGAAGCCGCCGCCGTTGGCCGTCTGCTCCACTTGCCTGACGTTGGTAGGTGCGGGACCTCCCATCGATGCGTAGTTGCGGGGCATCACGAGGTCGATGTTCACGATGTATTCACCCATCTCAAGCGAGCATGAAGGATGCTCCACGTCCACGAAGAATCCGCGCATGGCATCGGTGCCCTGGTTCTGAAGGATGAAATTCTGCATGCCGGAGAGGTGCCCGTAGGCTATGGCGAGCGGATCGGTGACTGGACGCTTGTCCGCTCCGCGGGCTGCCCTGTCGATGCCGAAGGGGGAGAATCCTATGAGGTTGTGTTCGCCGAGCGCCCAGAGCAGACGGCTTACTCCGAGGTCTCCTCCGCGTGTCTCAGGGATGAAGAGGGGATTGCCGAGCTGGTCGTACCACTCTACGATTTCGGTGAAGATGGGGATGTAGATGTCAGGGGAGAGGATGTCGATGGCGGGCCCTGCACAATGGTACATGTCCATCACGCTCGGAAGCGGTCCACCGCCAGGGTGCATTCCGGTCCAGGGATAGTCCGGTCCCTTGAGCCAGGCGTTGCAGTACATGGGGATGTCATACTCCTTTTTTCCCTCTGCGGCGATGTAGCCCATGTAACGGGCATAGTAGTAACCCATGAAAAGCTCTTCGGTGTAGTAATACATGTCGTGCCAGTCGCGCTCGCCGGTGTGCTCCCAGCCGCCGATTTTGCTCTTGCCGAAGACTTCCTCCCAGGTGCCGGAGGTCTTGCTGCCGTTCTCCTTCCACACCTTGGCAAGTGTAGGGGTGAGGTTGTTCTTGTTCTTTTTAAGATAGTCGCCGAGTTCCTTGGGGATGGGACCGTTGAAAGCGGCGTTCGCCTCGGGGCAGAAATCGCGTGGCGTCGTCAGGATGCCGGGCTCGTTCTCAACCTGCATCATTATGACGGTCTGCTCCGCTGCGTCCACCTGCTTGATGTGACGCATGAGTGCCGCGAAGGCTTTGGCGTCAGCCTTCATGTTGTTGTCCGAGAAGGTGGAGAGGATCTCCAGCGGCCTCCCGCTTCCTTCCTCGGCTCGCGGGAAACGCTTGTAGTCAGTCTTGACCCACGTCGGAATATAGGTCGAGGCGGCATTCTTCCAACTCGCAAACCATAGCAGTACGAGCTTCATGTCGTACTCGCGTGCACTCTTGATGAGATGGTCGACAGACGTAAAGTCGAATGTCCCTTCCTGTGGCTCGATCATCTCCCACGTGACCGCCGCGAGGATCGTGTTGTAATTCAGGGCCTTTAGTCCGGGCCAGACATCTTTAAGGTATGCTTCGCTGGAGCTCGAGGAGTTGCCCAGCTCGCCGGCCAGCAGCAGCATGGGCTTGCCGTTGACGGTCATCTGGGTGGCATCGCCATGCTTCCTGAGCGCCGGCTGGGCGCAGAGTGAAGCTGCAGCGATGATGAGAAGTGCAAGGCTGGAGAGGATACGTTTCATGGTAGTGTTATAAATAAAGGGTTTGTATTCAAAAATACAAACTTCCTTCGAGCCTTCCAATATTTTTACAGGTTTTTTAGACCTCGGTCCAGTGGATGATGTGTCCGTCGCGTTCCATGCCGCGGAACCAGGTCATCTGGCGCTTGGCGAACTGGTGGATGGCGTTGCCCAGCAGGGTGTGCATCTCGTCATAAGAGATGATGCCGAGTATGTACTGGGTGACGAACTTGTACTCCAGGCCGTAGTAGATGAGGTCGTCCGCGGGGATGCCGCTGTCCAGAAGGCCACGGACTTCGTCCACGAGGCCTTCCGCCAGGCGGGCGTCGAGCCGCGCGTCGATGCGCGCGTTGCGCGTGGCGCGGTCGACCAGCGTGCCGATGTAGAAGGTGTTGTGCGGAAGGAGTGACGCGTCGACCGTAGGGTAGCGCTTGTCGAAGTCGTAGCCGCAGGTTGCGGCCTCGATGTACAGGCCGGTGCCGCCGCAAAGAAGCGGTACGCGGCCGCGGCGGCGGATGTCTTGGTAGACTTTCACGAAGTCCTTCTGGTACTCGTAGACGTTGTATTTGGCTCCGGCGGGCTGGATGTCTATCAGATGGTAGGGGACGTCGCCGTACTCCGAGAGGTCCTTGCCGGTACCGATGTCCATGCCGCGGTAGACCTGGCGGGAGTCGGCGGAGATGATCTCGGCGCCGAGGCGGCGGGCCAGCGACACGGCGTAGCGTGTCTTGCCCGACGCCGTGGGCCCGAGCACGCAGACGAGGTCGACGGCTCCGCTGCGCAGGTCCGCGGCGAGGGCCTCCTCATCGATCGTCTCGGGAGCCGGGAGCTCCACTATCATCGGTATCTTCTTCTTCGGCATGGGATTTATCCGCGTTCCATCTCGCGGCGGATGTCCTTTTCCTTGATGGTCTGGCGCTTGTCGAACTCCTTCTTTCCCTTGGCCAGGGCGATGCGGAGCTTGGCATAGCCGTTCTCGGCGATGTATGCGCGCACTGCCACGATGGTCAGGCCCTTCTGCTTGACGGCCTGCTGGAGGTGGCGCAGTTCGCGCTTGGTGAGCAGGAGCTTGCGGTCGCGGGCCGGTTCATGGCCGTTCCACGAGCCCCAGAAATACGTGGAGATGTTCATCCCCTTGACATAGAGCTCCCCGTTCACGAAGTAGCAGAAGGCGTCGGAGAGCGAAGCCTTCCCCAGGCGCAGGGACTTGATCTCGGTCCCCACGAGCACGATGCCGGCGTCGTACGTCTCGAGGAACTCGTAGTCGTACGACGCACGCCGGTTCGTGATCTGTATCTTGCTCTTGGCTTTGGGCATGGCTTACTGCAGTTTGAAGGCCTCGCGGATGCTGTCCACGGCATCGAGCTTCTCCCATCCGTAGAACTGGATCTCGCGCTCCACCTCGCGGCGGCCCAGGCCGTCGCCGAGGTCGCGCATGAGCTTGACCCTGCGGGTGAAGGGCTTTTTGCCGAAATGCCCGTAGGCGGCAGTGTCTTCGTAGATGGGGTTCAGCAGCTGGAACCTGCGGGTGATGGCAGCGGGGCGCAGGTCGAACAGACGGCCTATGCCTTCGGCGATCTCGCCGTCACTCAAGCCCTTGCGGGCAGTGCCGTAGGTATTGACGAAGATGCTGACAGGCTCGGCCACGCCGATGGCGTAGGCGAGCTGCACCAGCATCTCGTCAGCCACGCCCGCCGCCACCATGTTCTTGGCGATGTGGCGCGCGGCATAGGCGGCGCTGCGGTCCACCTTGGAGGGGTCCTTGCCCGAGAAGGCGCCGCCTCCGTGCGCGCCCTTGCCGCCGTAGGTGTCGACGATGATCTTGCGGCCGGTCAGGCCGGTGTCTCCGGCCGGGCCGCCGATCACGAAGTTGCCGGTGGGGTTGACGAAGAGCTTGTAGTCGCCCTTGAAAAGGGCTGCGGTCTGCTGCGGGAGCTCGGCGACAAGTGCCGGAAGCACGATGTCGCGGACGTCCCTTTCGATGCGGGAGTGCATGGCCTCCACCATGTCGAACTCGTCGTGCTGGGTGGAAAGGACTATGGTATGGATGCGCAGCGGGCGGCCGGTGGAGCCGTCGTACTCGATTGTGAACTGCGACTTGGCGTCTGGACGGAGGTAGTCCATCACGCCGGGGCGGTTGTGGCGGATGTCCGCGAGGACCATCAGCAGCTTATGCGAGAGGGAGAGGGCGAGGGGCATGTACTCCTCGGTGTCGCGGCAGGCGTAGCCGAACATCATGCCCTGGTCGCCTGCGCCCTGCTCCTCGGGGGTTTCGCGCACGACGCCGCGGCGGATGTCGGCGCTCTGCTCGTGGATGGAGGAGAGCAGGCCGCAGCCCTGACTGCTGAACATCAGCTCGGCGCGGTTGTAGCCTATGCGGTCGATGACCGCGCGGGCTGTCTTCTGGATATCGACATAGGCGTCTTCGGAGCGGACCTCGCCGCCCACTACCACCAGGCCGCGGCTGCAGAAAGTCTCGCAGGCGACCTTGGCGTGCTCGTCCTGGCGCAGGAATTCGTCCAGGATGGCGTCCGAGATCTGGTCGGCGACCTTGTCGGGGTGGCCTTCGGAGACCGACTCGGAGGTGAAAAGGTAATTCTTCATAAACAAAAAACTCCAACGTAAAACAATACGCGGAGAGTCACTAAACGCAGCTATGATGGAATTTTAGCATTTTTTAGTGTGGTTGCAAGCAATCAAATCTCTCCACAAAGGACTGCAAAGGTACGTCAAAAATACGTATCTGCAAAATAATCGGTTCATCTTTGAAAAAAACGACGAAATGTCATGATTTTCAATGAAATTTATGAAAAAAACACGTAAATTTGTCGTCTATTTTGAAAGAGATACATTTATTTTTTCATAAACAGTTATGTACCAATCATTCAAAAGAATCCTGACCGTTCTCGCGGTCATGCTGGTGGGCCTCTCGGCTTTCGCCCAGATCACCACCTCCTCCCTCAACGGCAAGGTCTCCGACCGCAGCGGCGAGCCCGTTCCCGGCGCAGCCGTAATCGCCGTTCATAACCCCTCCGGTACACAGTACTACGCCGTTGCCAATGCGGAAGGCCGCTTTGCCATCAACGGTATGCGCTCCGGCGGTCCCTACTCTGTCGAAATCAGCTGCCTGGGTTACCAGTCTGTCACCTACACCGACATCACCCTCCAGCTCGGTGAGGCTTACGCCCTCAATGCCGAGATGCCGGACGACACCCAGATGCTCTCCGAGGCCATCATCATCTCCACGGCCTCTTCCAAGTTCACGACCGAGAAGACCGGTGCCGCCACCAACATCAACAACAGCCAGATCGTAGCCCTTCCTAACGTCAACCGCAACCTCACCGACGTCACCAGGCTTTCGCCTTACGGCGGTAACGGCATGACCTTCATGGGTATGGATGACCGTTCGTCCAACTTCACGATCGACGGTGCGAACTTCAACAACAACTTCGGTCTGTCCGGAACCCTTCCCGGCGGCGGCAACCCCGTCTCTCTTGACGCCATCGAGGAGATGCAGGTCGTCATCTCCCCTTATGATGTCCGCCAGACCAACTTCCTCGGCGGCGGCGTCAACGCCATCACCAAGTCCGGTACCAACACCGTCAAGGGTACCGCTTACGTCTACCACAGGAACGAGTTCATGCGCGGCAACAACGTCGCCGGCCTCGAGCTTGGCGACCGTGATCCCGAGCGCACCACCACTTACGGTATGACCCTTGGCGGCCCCATCATCAAGAACAAGCTCTTCTACTTCGTCAACTTCGAGTACATCCCCCATCCGGAGGAGACCTCCCGCTGGCAGCCTTCCACCGACGGCGTAGCCAATCCCGCCCTCTTCATCTCCCGCACCACCGTGTCCGACATGCAGAAGGTCAAGGACTTCGTCATGCAGAAGTACGGCTATGACACCGGTTCCTACACCGATTTCAACGGCAACGAGTCCAACATGAAGGCACTCGCACGCATCGACTGGAACATCAACGACAACCATCACCTCGCATTCCGCTACAATTACACGATTTCGCGTGCCGTCACTCCTACCAACCGTACGTCTTCTGACTGTGGTCAGCGTATCACCTTCGACCGCCTGTCGCAGTACTCCATGTCCTTCGCCAATTCGTTCTATTACGAGAACAATCTTGCCCAGGGCTTCTCGCTCGACCTCAACAGCAGGCTCTCCGACAACATGGTGAACCAGTTCCTCGCCACTTATTCCAAGCTTGACACTTCCCGTGATTCACCGTCCTCTTATTTCCCGTTCATCGACATCCTCGACGGTACCGGCACCATCACCCCGTACATGTCCCTCGGATACGAGCTCTTTACCTGGCAGAACGGCTACCACAACAACGTCATCAACATCAAGGACGACTTCACCCTGTACTCCGGCAACCACAAGTTCATGGCAGGTCTCGCCTATGAGTACCAGATGGCCGACAATGCATACCTGAGGAACGGTACCGGTTACTACCGTTACAACTCCCTCGAGGACTTCCTCAGCGGCGCTACCCCTGAGACCGTCAACTTCACCTATGGTTACGAGAACCTCATGCGTGACGATCCCGCCAGCCGTGTCATGTACCACAAGGTCAGTGCTTACGCACAGGACGACTGGGATGTGACCGACCGCTTCAAGCTCACCGCCGGCATCCGTCTCGACTCGTTCATTTTCGACAACAGCAACATTATCACCAACAATGCCGTCTACGAGCTCGAGTATCCTGATGCCAAGGGCAACATCCGTCACATCGACACCGGCAAGTGGCCCGCCGCCACCCCGATCGTTTCGCCCCGTATCGGTTTCACCTGGGACGTCTTCGGAGACAAGAGCTTCAAGGTACGTGGAGGTACCGGTATCTTCACCGGACGTATTCCTCTCGTGTTCCTCACCAACATGCCTTCCAACTCCTCGATGAACCAGTATGGCGGTATCATCACCACCCGCTACAAGGATGGTGTCGCCACCGCCGACCCTCTCCTCGAGCAGTTCAAGGGTGACCTCATCACCGACCGCGAGCAGATGCGCGAGAAGTGGTACAGCCTCGGCTTCCCTAAGGAGATCTCCGCCGAAGACGGAAAGATCCCTTCCAAGCTTGCCGCTGTCGATCCCAAGTTCAAGATGCCCTCCGTCTGGAAGACCTCCCTTGCCCTCGACTACGCTTTCCCGACCTCGTTCCCCTTCACCGTCACTGTCGAAGGTATGTTCAACCAGAACATCAACGCTTCCACCATGGAGGACTGGAACATGATCCCGGTCGACGGATTCGCCCGCTTCAAGGGTGCTGACGCACGTCCGATCTACCCGACCAACTACACTTACACCAAGTCCCCTGCATACGTGCTGACCAACACCCACCTCGGATACAACTATTCCGGCAACATCACCGTGAACATGGCTCCCGTCGAGGGTCTCAGCATCATGGCTGCGTATACCCACGTTGTCAACAAGGAACTCACTTCCCTGCCGGGCTCCGACCCTGCATCCATCTTCAACTATGTTCCCACCGTTGCAGGTCCCAACTACACCACCCTGCACCTTGCCCAGAACAACACTCCTGACCGCGTTGTCGCTTCCCTCACCCATAATGACAGGAGCCACAACCACTTCAGCTTCATCTACGAGACTTGGAGAGGCGGTTCGAACTATTCTTATATGCTCACCAACGACATGAACGGTGACAACTATAAGTACGACTCCCTCTACATCCCTACCGAGGAAGATGTCACCTCCGGCAACTTCCGCTTCGTCTCCCAGGACGATGCCGACCGTTTCATGGCTTACGTGAACCAGGATACTTATCTCAGTTCCCACAAGGGCCAGTACGCCGAAGGCTACTCTGTTTACAGCCCTTGGGTACACAGGCTTGACTTCAGCTACAAGCACGACTTCCAGGTCAAGGTAGGCAGCTCCACCAATACCCTCCAGTTCAGCTTCGACGTCAGGAACCTGCTCAACCTCTTCAACTCCAGCTGGGGTGTCAGCAAGATCATGAATCCTGAACTCAACGCCGGCCGTATCCTCCAGTACGAGGGCATCGACGCACAGGGCTATCCTACTTTCTCCACCCCTGCAGCCGTCAGCGGCAACACCCAGATCTGGACCAACAACACCGGTATCGGCCAGTGCTGGTACGCTTCCGTCGGTCTTAAGTATATGTTCAACTAATCAGAAGCCTCACGAATATGAAATTCAGATATATCATTGCAGCGTTGTTCCTCTCTCTCGCAGTCGGCTGCGTGCAGGAGGAGATCAGCACCCTTTCTGAGATTCAGGTCTCTGAGTCCTCGCTTGCTATCGACGTGAACGGAAGTTCCACCTCCATCACCGTCGACGCCACTGACAGCTGGTCGGTCGATCCCGCTTCGGTTCCTGCCTGGCTCACCGTATCCCCCATGTCCGGCAATGCCGGTTCTTCCACCATCACCTTCTCCGCCGGCCCCACCAAGGCTACCAACAACGCCGAGGTGAAGATCGTCTGCGCAGGCAAGACCCAGTTCGTCAACATCATCCAGTTCGCCCAGAAGGGTGAGCCCAAGATCATGACCGTTCCCGAGGTCATCGCCCTGATCCGCTCCGGCGAGTATGCCGGCGAGCACTATGTCAAGGGTATCGTCTGCAAGATCGACGAGATCAGCACCAGCTACGGCAACGCCACGTTCTATATCTCCGCGGACGGCACCTTCAAGGGGTCCTACGAGGCTGACGGCTCCGGCGACGGCAACTGGTTCGAGGTCTACAGGGCATACTGGCTCAATAACGGCAAGTTCACCACCGGCAACGAGATCGCCATCGGCGACGAGGTCACCATCGTGGGTGAGCTCACCAGCTATAAAGGCACTCCCGAGACCAACCAGAACGCTGCTCATGTCTATGCCATCAAGAAGTCCCTCGTTTCCGTCGATCCCACCGAGTTCGAGGTAGGCAAGGACGAGACCACCGTCGTGGCCAAGGTCCTCTACTCCGGTGATGCACTCGAGTTCGAGTCCGATTCCGACTGGCTCAATGTCTCCGGCATGTACAAGGTCAAGGACACCACCATGGTCAACATCCATGTCGCTGCCAACGATGCCGATGCCCGCACCGGCGTCATCACCCTGTCCTCTTCCAAGGGCAAGGATGCCTCGCAGGTCTCCGTCACCGTCAAGCAGGCTCCCGGCTTCAGCGCTTTCGCTCTTCCTTTCGAGCAGACCTTCCTTGACGGCAAGGGCGCTTGGGAGACTGTCGACGTCACTCCTGTCGAGGGTGTCGAGAGCATCTGGACCAACGACTCCAGGTATGGCATGAAGGCCACCTCCACCAAGAAGGTTCCTTCCCAGGCCGAGCTCATCAGCCCCAACATCGATCTGGCCGGCGTGGCTTCCGCCACTCTGACTTTCGATCATGTATCCCGCTATGCAGGCAATGTCTACGAGGAGCTCAAGCTCTATGCCACCATCGACAACGGTGAGACCTGGCAGGAACTCCTTATCCCGAACTACTCCTCCGGCAAGGACTGGAACTATGTCTCGTCCGGCAGCATTAGCCTCAACAGGTTCGCAGGCAACATCGTCAAGATCAAGTTTGTCTACAACTCCAACGAGAAAGCATACGCTACCTGGGAGATCAAGAACCTCAAGGTCGTCGAAGGTAATGATATCAATACCATCGCTTCCCTCAACAACGCCACCGCCGCTGCCGAGACTGAGTATACCGTCAACCTCACCGACGCTGTCGTCACCTATGTAAACGGCGGCAACGCATTCATCGAGGACGCTACCGGTGGTATCCAGCTCTACAAGAGGGATCACGGTCTCGTAGTCGGCCAGAAGATCAATGGCGCGGTCACCGTGAAGACCAAGCTCTATAACGGCTATGCCGAGGCTACCGCCTGGGATATGTCCGCCGCTACCGTCGAGGAAGGTGCCGAGGTCGCTCCCACCACACTCACCGTGGCCAAGCTCCTTGCCAGCTATCTCCGTTACCAGAACTGCTTCGTCAAGCTCGAGGGCGTGACCGTCACCGATGCTCTTGATGCTGCCTCCAACGACAGGAACGGCAAGGTCGAGCAGGACGGCGCCGAGCTCGCTCTCTATGCCCAGATCAAGAACGCCATCGACGTTCCCGCAGCCAAGGGTACCCTCGTCGGTTTCCCCACCCGCTACAACGCCAACCTTCAGATCGGCGTCTGGGACAGCGCTCACTTCACTGCCGAGTAATTACTCACATACTGATATGAAGAAGGCGACCCATCCGGGCCGCCTTCTTTGTATTATTCACTTCGTTCAGTGTGCCAGGGGCTTACCTGACAGAGAAACTCGCTGATGCTGAAACGGGGGAGCCGTCGTCCGCAAGGCCTTCGATGAAGGCTTCGAAGCGGCCGGTATAGACCGGAGTCTTGCAGTCAAGCTCGATGGCCTCTCCGGGCCCAAGCTCCAGGAGGGGCTGCCACAGAAGAGTCTGCCGGTAGTCGGGATAGTCGGCTCCGACGCCTTCGCAGGTGTATGCCAGAGGAATGGAGGTGCCCTGGAAATCGACTATACGGACATTGTCCTCGAAGGACATGGACGGGAGCGTGCCTTTGTAAGTGACGAAGTTCACTATGCCGGAGAATCCCCTGATGCCGACGAAATAGGAGTCTGGATAGATGTCGATGCGCTTGACCAGAAGCGGATCGTAGTCGAGGATCTTCTGGTGGTCCAGCACAGGAACTCCGTCCAGCAGGACCAGCGCCATGCCCTGGCGGAAACGGTAGATACCCCTCGAGTCGGCAGTGAGGATCTGTATCTCGCGCCTGCCGTCGACCTGTCTGGAGCGGATTTCGGGGATGAACTCCACGAACAGTTCCTCCATGACGGGGAAGCGGGTGTAGTCGTCCAGGATATAGCTCTTGCAGTCCTCGGGGTCGAAGACCTCATGCACCTTGGCCGGGAGGGCGCTGTACAGCGTATCGGCATCGAAATTGCGCTCCAGCTGCATGCCGAGGCCGCGCATCTCAAGGGCCTTGGCATATTCAGGACTCATCTCAAGCGCAGGGATCTCGCCCGGATCCATGTTACGGAACGGACTCAGGATCTCGAGATGGCAGATATTGTCCTCGTCGAGGTCTTCTATTTCCAGGAACATCTCCTGGTCTCCGTAGATGTTGGACGTGAAGAAGGTGACGTTGCCCTCGCCGTCGATGGTCGAGGAATAGACGTTTCCGCCGCCTCCTGGCGAGGAGATGAAAGCGTGCTTGTCCTTGACCTTAGCCCTTCCTTCGGCATCGGTGCCGGTCACGCGGGCGCGTATGATCTCGCCCTCGTACTCGGGGATGACGGTGGAGTCGAAGCCGCGCGCTGCGGGCAGGGCGCGCATGGAGCCGACAAAGTCGGCTATGCGCCCGCCCCCCGGCGCGGCTATCCCGTCATCATGCCTCACTCCGAGACTGAAACGTACGGCCTCCGACCCGCCGTTGCTTACCCGGACCTTAGTAGTGCCGGAAGCAGTGGCATCGGAAGCCTCGATACGGAGACTGCCCGAGACCGGAATGCCGGCCGCCTCAGGGGCCTTGGCCACGACCTTTACGCCGTCCTTTACGCGGTCACTCGTAAAAGTGTTGAACACGGATATGGTACGTGCGCCGGGCAGGGGATCGAAACCCTCTTCGGACGCTCCGAGCGCTGTATAAGCCATCAGCCGGTAGTTGCCTGTGGGCAGGGGGTTGGGCAGCGTAAGGCGTCCTGCACCTCGTCCGCCGTCGAGGGCTATTTTGGCCGTCCCGACCATCCCGGCGGGGGAGTGTACCTCCACGTAGGCTGTCTTGCTGAAAGAAGACAGATGCCCGGATGCGGCATCCACGCAGAAGGCCGACATCCATACTGCGTCACCCGCTACGTAGACCTCGCGGTCGGTTGATACGTATACCCTTTCGCGCAGGCGGGACTGGCCGGACAGGGCCAGGGGCACCAGCAGCAGAATGATCGGTATTATCCTTATATTTTTCATATGCTCGTCCTATTTATGGTCATTGGGCCATCCGGCCGGTTTGGTCTTGGTGCCTCCGCTCCTCCTGCAGTCGGCGCAGACGGCCTGGACCCATGTGTACACGGTCGGGCCCATCATGTCGTCGGTGACGTAGCAGAGGGCATATCCCATGCTGTGGTAATATGCGAACTGCGAGGTGTCTTCCAGGTCGACCGATTCCATCGGCCCCTGGGGAGGCTGCCGGTAGAAGTATTCGACGGAGTTGTCGTAGTACATGTCGGCGACGGCCTGCCTGGAGGCGCCGATGTACCCGATGACGGGCACGGAAGGATCGCTCACGCAGTGGATGTTGCCGGTCATCTGGCTGGGCATGGGGGAGAATATGGTGCCCTGGTTCTGGGAGTTCTGCTGGATGTTGTCCCAGTACTTGTACGCCTGCTCGTCGATGGCCTCCAGGTATACCGTGATATGGTACATCACCTGCAGGCGCTGCTCGGTGCGGGGTATGCGGTGGAACTCAAGGTCGACGAAACGGTCGTCCACCTGGTCCGCCGTGGAGAAGATCTTGATCTCCGGGGAGTAGTACGACCTCCAGCAGAAGTATGTGTTCTCGCCGTTCTCGAACTGCTTGACTTCCCCGGTCTCCGGGACATAGTAATGGGTGGCTTTCTCGCGGGAATGGTACTCCCACTCCTCGGCATAGTGCCAGCGGAAATGGCTGCGGCCGTTGCAGTGCATGCTCAGGGCGACGTTCAGCTCGTCCCTGTCTTCATCCAGGATATAGCTGAGATTGTCGATGACCGGTGCCGGGTTTATTTCGATCCAGTCCGATTCGTAGGCCATGCCGGTCTCGAAGTCCTCGAAATGCAGGCGGTAGCGCTGGGAATCGGACAGCGAGGATGTGTCGAAACTGATGCTGTTGACGTTGATTTCGGCGTAGTCGTATGACGGGCTGTGAATCTGTTCGATACGTGAACCGTCCTCCCCTTCGATGTACCCCCGGACATATACGTACCTGGAGTAATAAGCGTCGGAATCCATCGGGATTACGCGGGTGATGTTGAAACTCGAAATCTCTCCGGCGTGGATGTCACCTTCGACCACCAGGCGCCCGTCCTCGGACTCGATGACAGGGTCGAAAGGATATACACAGGCGGCGACGGCCAGGATGGAAGCGGCAAGGGCCGCGAAGCGTAAAGTCTTTTTCATGGCCATCAGAATTTAAGGTTGAGGTTCAGGTAAGGGATGGGGCTGGCGAATACAGACAGCATGCGTCCGGAGACTTCCCTGCCGCCGTCCGTGGTGAAGAACACCGAGTATGCGTTCTTGCGGCCGGTGACGTTGTACACTCCGACCGTCCAGGACATGTGGGTGAGCTGGCGGAGGTAGTGCCCGGGCTCGATGTTGACGGCGACGTCCAGCCGGAAGTAGTCGGGGATGCGGTAGCTGTTGCGCTCGGAGTATGCCAGGCGCCATCCGTGGGCGTAGTAGTAGACGCCTACCGGCAGTGTGACGGGACGTCCGGTGGCGTAGTCGAGGTTGACCGACAGGGAGTAGCGGTGGGTGAACTTGTAGTTGGCCACCATCTTGGCCTCGTGCGGCTTGTCGTGCGGGGCGTTGTACCACGCTCCGCCGTTGATGGTCTCGACGCCCCGGTCGTACATCTCGCGCAGCAGCGACCGGGCGTAAGAGTAGGACATCCAGCCGGTGAGCTTGCCGGAGGCGCGCTTGGCCATCAGCTCCACGCCGTAGGCCTTGCCGTAGGTCTCCACGAGGTCGTCGGCGAGTTTCTCGTTCATCAGAAGGGTCGCTCCGGACTTGTAGTCAAGATAGTGCGAAGTGCGCTTGTAATAAGCTTCGAGCGAGAGGTCCACCTGCCCGTCGGCTACGGTCCAGTACAGGCCCGATGCGGCCTGCCAGCCCGTCTGCGGGCGTATCCTGTCGTTGCTCAGCTGCCAGCTGTCGATCGGAGAGATCGAGGAAGTGTTGGAGATGAGGTGGATGTACTGGCTCATGGTGTTGAATCCGGCTTTGAGCGAGAGATTGTCCCTGAAGGAATACTTTCCGGAGAGCCTGAGCTCGGGATTGGCGTAGAACTTCGACGGGTCGAAGGCTGCGAGCCCGCTTACGCGGAGTCCCCCCTCGAGCATGAGCTTGGGCGTGACCGACCAGCTGTCGCTGATGAACGCCGCCGGCTCCAGGGCCTTCTGCGTAGCGAGGGTACGTCCGGCCACCAGCGACTCTTCGTGCAGCGGACTGAGCTGCCCGGGCATGAGGGCGTAGTATGTGGCTGAACCGCCGTAAGTAATCTCGTGGGATGCCCCAGCCGCATACTTGAACGTGGCCTTGGCGAAGCCCTGGCGAATGTGGTTGTCCACACGGTAACCGGACCATTCGTTGAAGTCGTTGTCGAACGAGGCGTTGTACTGGTCATAGCCCGCGACTGCCACCAGGTTCAGCCTGTCGCTCAGGCGGCTGCGCCATTTCAGCGAAGCGTCGAGGTTGGAGTACCTGAAAGAGGTGTCGCGGCTGAAGGAGAAGCCGTCCCGTGACCAGTAGGCATACGCCTGGATGGTGTTGTTGTCGTTGACCTTGTGAGTGACGCTGGCGTTGAGGTCGCTGAAGTCGGCCGCCCCGCCGTGGTAGTTGCTGTTTTCGGGCATAAGGTTCAGCAGCCAGTTGGAGTAGGTGGTGCGCCCGCCGACGATGAAGGTCGTGCGGCCCTTGGCCAGCGGTCCTTCGAGATGGAAGCGGCTGGTCAGCAGGCCTATGCCGAGCGAACCGGCCAATTTGTTGGAGTTCCCTTCGCGCCCGCGTACGTCCAGCACCGAGGAGATGCGCCCGCCGAACTCGGCGGGGATGGAGCTCTTGTACAGCTCGACCTCGCTGATGACGTCGGGGTTGAAGGCCGAGAAGATGCCGAACAGGTGGGTGGGATTGTACAGCGTACCGTCGTTGAACAGGATGAGGTTCTGGTCGGTGGAGCCGCCGCGCACGTTGAAGCCGCTGGAGGCTTCTCCCACGGACTTCA
>ODAI010652990.1_pt1 | contig 27103 bp, 21 predicted proteins | sample 1539321 | NCBI WGS metagenome assembly ODAI01 (sample SAMN02144231, study PRJEB22623) | gut metagenome | biome: sheep rumen | host: Ovis aries | place: New Zealand
CTAATCCGGCAAACGATGTCTTGTTTGTGCAGACGTTGCGCGCAACGTCTCTACCAGCCTACCGCATTACCAACCTCATGGGACAAACCCTGATGCGAGGGTCAATTACCACTGAAAACCAACAGATTGACATTGAATCTCTGCCCGCAGGGATGTATTTCATCAGTGTGGGCGAACAAACGGTGAAATTTGTGAAACAATGAAAACCTAAAACGATGAAAAAGCTATTCACAATTGCAATATTAATGGTCTTGGCCATGAGCACATTCGCTCAGCAATTCAATTTCTCGGCTGTATGTGAATCGGGGCAAACTTTGTATTATCGCATCCTCTCCGAGGAAAACCATGAAGTTGCTGTGACAATTCCATGCAACAGTCCTTCGGGTTGGTGGGGCTATACCAAACCCGAAGGCGACCTCATCATTCCTGAATCTGTCGAACACGGCAACATCACATACATGGTGACCGTTATCGACGAAGGGGCTTTTTCCAATTGCTTTGGAATAAAGAGTGTCATCGTTCCAAATTCTGTTACCACTATTGGCAATATGGCTTTCAGTGGTATCAATGCCTTATTGGATTTCTCCTTGCCCAACTCGGTAACTAATATGGGAGATTATGTTTTTGATGGAACCTCCGATATAATGAATGATGTGTATAACGACAAAATCTTTGCCTACCATCCAAAATATGACCAATCGCCATACGAGATTCCAGAAGGGATTGAAGAAATCGCAAGTGGTGCTTTCTATGGCTGTTCATTGATAAATGTTGACATTCCAAATTCTGTTCAGAGAATTGGGAAAGGTGCATTTATGTATTCCGATTTGGTATCTGCCATCATCCCTGAGGGTGTGACAACCATCGAAGAAGACGCTTTTTCTTTTTCGACAATTCAAACCATAACCCTTCCCTACTCGGTGACCCATATCAAACAGGCAGCATTTTTAGGTTGCAGCAGGATGGATTCCATCCTCTTGCCAAATTCTTTGCAAACCATTGGGAAGGAGGCTTTTCGTTCTTGCGAAAGACTACAAACCATTGTCATTCCAAACTCGGTTACCAACATTGGAAAATACGCATTCTCAAATTGCGCATCATTGACAACCTTTGAGCTTCCTAATTCTGTGACGAATATGGGGGGATGCGTATTTGAGGGCTGCGGCGGACTGACCGAACCTGTATATAACAGTCACTTTTTTGCTTATTATCCTTGTGATTACGCTTCTTCTTACCACATCCCTGATAGCGTGGAAATAATTTTAAGTCGGGCGTTTTGGAATTGTACCCATCTTGACTCTGTTATCTTTTCCAACACTGTAAAAACCATCAAATACCAAGCCTTCCTTCATTGTGACAGTCTAACCTATGTTTCGCTTCCCGAATCGCTGGAAACCATCGAGGAAGATGCTTTTGGGGAATGTTCACTAATAACAACGATAAACCTACCTAATTCATTGACATACATAGGCGATGGCGCATTTAGCGATTGTCAAAACTTGAGTGAGCCTCTGTATAACGACCATTATTTTGCCCATTTCCCCAAAAACTATGCGACGAACTACACTATTCCCGAAGGCATCCAGGAAGTCTGTAATGCCGCATTTAATGGTTGCGACAGCTTGGTGTCAGTCAGTTTCCCAAATTCTGTGACAAGAATAAGAGATTATGCCATATATAATTGTCCCCATCTTCTGAAAATCAACATTTATTCCGAAACTCCACCCGTCATAAACCTGAATGCTTTCTATCCATGGTACGTAAGACCTGCAGATGCCTATATATATGTTCCATTAGGTACACTCGAGACTTATTTGAATGACAAGAATTGGTGTAATTATTTTTGGTGCTTGGCAGAGATGGGAAACCTACTTGGCGGCAGAGAAATGTATTACGAAATCCTCAACGATGACGGCAGCATCACCTACCAGCATCTGGAATGTGTCGGCGACACACTCATCAATCGGGCTGGCAAACGCCCGAAGGTCATCGTGCGCAGCAACACACACTACGACCGAAACCAGATTACCGAGGTGACCCATGAATACATCTATGAAGAAAACGGCAAAGTGTATTGGTGGAACAAAACCACTGAAGAATTCACAACATTATATGACTTCACAGCGAACGTAGGCGATGAATGGGACATAAAGGTAGGAAACGAAACCGTTACTGTCCATGTAGATGCCACAGATGAAAACTACGTTTACAACAACACGAATTACAGGATGTTGTATATCACCGACGCAAACGAAATTTTCAGCGGCACCATCATTTGTGGCATTGGCCATCTGACGAGTTTCTTCCCCGAAAAACTGATGACGCAAAGTAAAAGCTTCCGTGTTGAGGGTTTGCGTTGCTATTGGAGAAATGGTTTTTTGGAACTCAAATACGGTGAAAAGGATTGTAATGAGGTTTACCATCAGTATCATAGCGGCATTGACGAACCTGTTGACAACGGCTTCACGATATATCCCAACCCCGCCACGGGCGTTCTGTTTGTACGGCTGCCACAATGTGACAGCCCTACGGCGACCGAAAACGAATACCGCATCACCAACTTGACGGGACAAACTCTGCAGAAGGGCTCCATCTATGCTGAAACCCAACAGATTAATATTGAAAAGCTGTCGGCAGGAATGTATTTTATCAGCGTGGGCGAACAAACGGTGAAATTTGTGAAACAATGAAAACACGATGTATAATTTGTGCGTTCCTCGTGCTGGCAGGTCTCAACGCTTGCCAGCACAAGGCGCGATGGATCAAAGAGGCCGAAACGCTCTTCGAACAAGGCGTCGAACAACGTGCGGCCAAACAATCGGAAGCCGCCGCCGAGTCGTTCAGCCAAGCCTTGCTGGCCATTGAGCACTGCGACATGGGAAAGCCCGAAGTTCAACAACTGAAAGGCCAAATCGCGGACAACCTCGGCTTCTGCTACTGGAAGCACGAACTTTTTGAGGAAGCCCTGCCGCTCCACACCGATGCCGCCAACCTGTTCCGCACCCTCGGCAACGACACCTTATTAATGATTGCTTTGCGCAATTGCGGTCGGGCTACTGCCTCGTTGGGTGACATCGAGGCTGCACAACAGCATTACGACAAGGCTCTTGAAATAGCCAAAGCATTGAACGACAAAACGATGCAAAACAACATTCTGCTTGAGTCGAGCCGCGACGTTCTATTGGTGAAAGAAGACTACAAACAAGCCATTGAACGCGTCAACCAAGCCCGCGCCAATGGTGCCGAGGGCGACAGCCAACTGATTTTGGGCCTGGCTTATTACTACTTGGAACAAGACAGCCTCGCCCTTGTCCATCTTACCGAAGCCACCCGAAACGAAATGGCGGGCGTACGCATGTCGGCCTACCAAAGTCTGCATTATCTCTACCAGTTTGCCGGCGACTACCCCAAAGCCCTTGAATGCCTCGAACTTTTCAACGAGAACATGATGCAAGCCGACCGCGAGCACCGCAGCGAACAAGTGCAGCGCATCAAGGCGGAATACGACCTCCAAATGCAGAAGAACAACCTCGAAGCCTCGCAGAAACTGAAGAACGTTTACTTTTTAGTCATCTCTGGTGCACTGCTTGCCGCGTTGCTGGTGGTTCTGTTGTTGTTGCGACAGAAATCGCTGAATGCCAAGCTGAAAGCCGAAGAGATGAAGAACCAACTGGAGCTCGAACTGAAGAAAAACAAGGTGTATGTGACTGCACTCGCCCTCACTGAGCAAATCACCGCCTCCACCCTCGACTTCGACCTTAAGGAAAACGAATGGGACGACTTCGTGACGCTCATCGGCAAGGTTTACAGCGACTTCACCAAACGCTTGATGGAGAAATACCCCACCCTCACCAAGAGCGACCTGCAAATCTGCTGCCTCACCAAGCAAGGCTTCAGCAACCAGGTCATCTCGATCCTGATGAACCTGCAAACCAACAGCTATGCCCGCCGAAAGTCGCGCATCAAGCAGGAGAAGATGAACGGATTGGAAGACGAGCGAAGTTTCGAGGAGATAATCCAAGAGATTTGAACAATTAGTGGCTCGGAAACGAGAAAAAACGTATTTTTGCACCAACTAAAATGCAACGTTATGATTCGTTCCATGACTGGCTATGGCATCGCCGAGCAAACATACCTTTCAAAGAAAATCGCAGTCGAAATCAAGACCCTGAACAGCAAACAGTTGGACCTGATCATCAAATTGCCTAACGAACTTCGCTCATCCGAGTTGGACTTCCGCAACCGCATCGGGGCCAAGTTGCAACGCGGCAAAGTCGACGTGGTCGTCACCGTTACCGACACCGACCTGACTCAAACTTATCATATCGACCATGACATCGTCAAGGCCTACAAGGAACAAATCGAGGCAATTACGGAGCAACTCGGCATTCCTGCTACAAACGACATGGCTGCAGTCTTGTTCAGGATGCCCGGCATTTTCAACGTCCCGGTCGAGAACTATGACGACGCTTTTGTTGGCAAAGTCGGCGAAACCATCGACCAAGCCTTGAATGCCGTTGATGATTTTCGCATCCAAGAAGGCCAGACTTTGAAGAAAGACTTGCTTCATCGCGTCGGGCTAATTCTCAACCTGTTGGAACAAGTGGAGCCTTTTGAAAAAAGCCGCCATGAAGTCATCAAGCAACGCCTGACGAAAAACCTCGCCGAACTCACCACTTCAGGCCAATATGACGAGAATCGCTTCGAGCAGGAACTTATCTATTACCTTGAGAAGCTGGACATTACCGAGGAAAAAGTACGTCTGCGCCAGCATTGCAACTATTTCAACGAAAGCTGCGACGACGACCAAGCAGGCAAGAAACTCGGCTTCATCGCGCAGGAAATGGGACGCGAAATCAACACGCTAGGATCAAAAGCCAATGAGGTGAACATCCAGAAACTGGTTGTGCAGATGAAGGATGAATTGGAAAAAATCAAGGAACAAGTTTGTAATATTCTATAATCATGAAAGGTAAATTATTGATTTTCAGCGCACCGTCAGGTTCTGGCAAGACCACTTTGCTCAACCATGTGATGGCTAACATCCCGGAAATGGCCTTTTCGGTTTCGGCCACCACGCGCCCACCACGCGGGGAAGAAGTGAACGGCCGCGAGTATTATTTCCTTACGATGGACGACTTCAAGCAGCGCGTCGAAAACGGCGAGTTCCTTGAATGGGAGGAAGTTTATCCTGGCCGATGCTACGGCACGTTGCTGTCAGTCGTCGAGCAAATGCAAGACGAAGGCAAGCATGTGGCCTTCGACGTCGACGTGTGCGGAGGGGTGAACATCAAAAACCATTATGGCGAGAAAGCTTTGTCCGTATTCATCCAAGCCCCATCCGTTGAAGTGTTGCGCGAGCGTTTGATCAAGCGTCAGACCGACACGATGGAGGAAATCGAGAAACGCTTGGCCAAGGCCGCTTGGGAGACCGCGTTTGCCCAAGGCAAGTTCGACTGCACCATCATCAACGACGACCTCGAGACCGCCAAACGCGAAATCCTCGAAACGGTTCTGGCTTTCCTTGAAGCCGAATAGTGCCATGCCATGAGAAAGGTAGGCATCTATTCGGGTTCGTTCAACCCCATCCATCACGGCCATGTGATGCTGGCGAACTATCTGGTCGAGTTTTCAGACTTGGACGAATTGTGGTTCGTTGTGTCGCCACAAAACCCATTGAAACAGTCCGCCGAACTTTTGGACGACAAGGAGCGCCTGAAAATGGTGCAATTGGCCATTGGCGACGACCCGCGTTTCCATGTCAGCGACATAGAAATGCATCTCCCCAAGCCATCATACACGATAAACACCTTATCCATTTTATCGGATCAGCATCCTGATTATCAGTTTGTTTTCATTTGCGGAATGGATAGCTTGCAAAACCTGCACCGTTGGCGTGATTACCAAAAAATCCTTGACCGTTTTAAATTGCTCGTCTTTCCCCGCGAAGGCAATGATGGCGGCGAACTCATTCACCACCAGTCAGTTACAGTGCTAAAAACACCCATTTTGGAGATTTCTTCCACTTTCATCCGCCAATGCGTCAAGGAAGGTCGTGACGTGCGCCATTTCATGCCTCAAAAAGCCTTTGAATACATGCGCGAACAGCGTTTTTACTCTATTTGACATCGGCATATTCCGCCTCAATTTCCTCGCGCTCTATCTGCTTCTCGCCCCAGTCGTCCATCAAAGCCTGGAGTTCTTCTTTTTTCTTGCCGTAGGCCCAATACCAGTCGTTATCTATCTTAATGTCAGGATGTTGTTCCGGGCTGGCCATGATGCTGTCTTGCTCGGCTAATTCGCTTTCCAATTTGCCGATGGCTTCCTCAAGTCGTTGGATTTCCTTGTCAACCTTGCGGAGCTTGGCATCGATTTGCTTTTTGCGCTCGTAGTTGATCTTGTTTTGCGAAACGGGTTCTGAAAAAATTTTAGCAGATTGTTTCTTTGCATCTATCTCCAACTCTTTCAAGTGGTTAAGATTCTTTTGCTCTAAAAAGTCATAAATATCTCCGACATACTCCTTGATGCTCGGCTTGCGGAATTCGTATACCTTGTTGGTAAGGCCCTGAAGGAAGTCACGGTCGTGGGAAACGATGATCAATGTGCCGTCGTACTGAATCAGTGCGTTTTTCAGTATGTCCTTGGAGAGCATGTCCAGGTGGTTGGTAGGCTCGTCGAGCACCAAAAGATTGCAAGGGAAAAGCAGCATCTTGGCCAAGGAAAGTCGGGCTTTCTCGCCGCCCGAGAGCACTTTCACCTTCTTGTCGATGTCGTCGCCACGAAAGAGGAAAGCACCCAACAATCCCTTCACCTTGAGGCGCATGTCGCCAACGGCAACATCATCCAAGGTCTCAAACACGGTCTTGTTCATGTCAAGCATATCTTGCTGGTTCTGTGCATAATACCCAATCTTCACCTCATGGCCGAGCTTCACCTCGCCTTCGTGGTCGAGCACGCCGCAGATGATTTTCGACAGCGTTGACTTTCCTTCGCCGTTGCGCCCAACGAAAGCGATCTTCTCCCCTCTCGGAATCAACAGGTTAACGTCTTTCAGAATCTCATTCTCACCATACGACTTCCCCACATGGTTGAGTTCGAGCGTCACTTTGCCAGAATGTGGAGCGGGCGGAAACTTGAAGTGAATGGCTGTGCTGTCGATGTCGTCAACCACGATTTCATCCATCTTCTCTAGCAATTTCACACGGCTTTGCACTTGCTTGGCTTTGGTTGCCTTGTAGCGGAATCGCTCGATAAACGCCTCGATGTTCTTGATTTCGCGCTGCTGGTTCTCGTAGGCCGAGCGCTGCATGTCCACGCGTTCCTCGCGCAAATTGACATAGTCGGAATACGGCACCTTGTAGTCATAAATCTTGCCGTTCGAGATTTCCACCGTGCGTATGGTGATGTTGTCCAAAAAGGCGCGGTCGTGCGAAACCATCAATATCGCGCCGTAATAGGCCTTCAAGAAGCCTTCCAACCACTGAATGGACTCAATATCAAGGTGATTGGTAGGCTCGTCCAAAAGCAGAAGGTTGGGTTTTTTCAGCAGGATTTTGGCCAATTCCACACGCATTTGCCAGCCATTGCTGAACTCGCGCATGGGTCGTTTCATGTCGTCATGGCCAAAGCCCAGGCCCACCAGAATCCGCTCCGCCTCGCCCTCAATGGAATTGCCACCGAGCAAGGACAAACGGTCGTTCAGGTTGTTTAACCTCACGATAAGTTTCTCATATTGAGTGCTTTCGTAATCAGTCCGGTCAGCCAATTCCTGTTGCAGCCGCTCCAAGTTGCGCTCCATATCATGATACTCGTCAAAAGCGGTCAGGGCTTCGTCCAAGACGGTTTTCGTGCTGTTGACATTCTTTTCTTGGGGCAAATACCCAATCGTAACGCCCTGAGGAACAACCACATTCCCTTTTGAAGGCTGTTCAATGCCACAGATAAGCTTCAATAGTGTGGTCTTGCCCGCGCCGTTTTTTCCCACGAGGCCGATACGGTCTTTTTCGCGAATCAAAAAGGAAATGTCGGTGAAGAGGTCTTCACCCGTAAAGTGCATACTCAGGTTTTGGATTGAAATCATGGCTTACCGTTTGCTTTGCGTTTGTGCGGCAAAAATACGGAATTTCGGGCAAATTCTTCAATGCGCCACCACAAATCGCCTGCTTGCCACGCCATTCTTGGTTTCCACTTTGAGCAGATAAAGTCCGTTTGGAAAATTGGAAAAGTCGAGTTGGATTTCATCCTTGGCCAATTTCTCCGAAATCACACATTGCCCCAAGGCATTGAAAACATCCAAACGACAACCATCTTTCGCCTCAATGTGGAGCAAGTCTGCTGCTGGATTGGGATAAACAATCACTCCATTTTCCTGACATTCAGGTATTTCCAAAATATCATCAACCATGACATAGTATTGTTCTGGATACAACAGCGAAGCTGCATAATCCGACTCACATTCCTTGCCATTTTCCGAACGATAGAGAGCCGTCAAACGATAATAATAGCGGTCGTAACTCGTTCCTACAAGCCTGTCCCTAAATTGGTAAAACGACTGCCCCTCATTGAAAGAAATCGATGCAATTTGCTGATAATCAATATTATCAACAGAGCGATACAGATTATACTGCTGAAGGATGAAATCGTCGTCAATAGAGATTTCCCTTCCCTTTCTATTGGTGACAAAGGCTCGCAGCATCCAAGTATAATGCAGGTTGTAATGATGAAGGTCGTTCCAATCGCTTCCGTTCAGCGAAATCCATCGGCCATTGGGGTTGCCCATATCGGCGCAGGCTGCAGCAGGGCGATTGAGCCCTTGTTGCCCGACAACGACCCAAATCGGCCCGTTTTCAGGTATTTCAACAGCCGTCGCCAAAAGCTCGTCATGCCATTGATGATTACCGCTAAAGGTCATGCTTTGGGTGCAAGCCATGGTTTGAGGGGCATTTTCGCCACCAATGTAAACCCATAGCTGATAACTTCCTGCCCCAACATCAAAAACAGAAACTTTTGTCAGCATAGAACCTTGATAATCAACCAAATCCTCTTCATCAAAACGAATACTCCAGAAAAGGACAGGTTCGTCGCCACCTCCCACAGAATTCTTATAATCGCCATTGTCGTAAAACAGCCAGTCCTCAATCAAAGGGGGGCGGTCGCCCCATGATATCAAAGCGCCAAAATCATTATCGTCTTCATAATAGGGTTCGCCTTCAAGATGCGCCGGCGGTTCGCAATAAACTGGAAACTCGACGGTCATCAAGGTTTCACACGACATGGAAAGATAATGTCCGTCCTTTTCGCCGCCATAGACCACTTTCAATGCATACACGGCGTAATCATCCATGACGACGGTGCTATCCATATATCTCTCACCTTCCACCAAGCCCAATTCCACGCCGTCGCGACTCAACATCACCCCCAAAACCGTATCGCCCTCGGGCAGGCTCCATTCAAGCAATACCGCATCGTCCATAATAGTCGAAGAAAAATCATCAACACTCTGAAATTCAGAACAATCCGAATACAACCAATCAAAAGAAACCCAGTCGCAATTGGAAGAAAGATACACAGGGCGCACAGCCACTGAATAGGTCATGCCCGATTCACAGCCACTGACATCCAACTGGAAACAGGTGTCGGTTGTTTGGGCAACAATCGTTCCATCCACCTGGATGTCAAAAAACTGCAATCCTCTACTCAAGGTATCGGACAAATGCCATACCGCCCAGCCCGTGGACGACACATACAAGCTGTCCAGACAACGTATGGCCTCTTGCAACTCAACGGACACCTGTGTTGGCTCAACCACCAGAATCGTGCTGTCGGAAACATAGTCGGAAAAGCCTTCCATACTGACCCGTAAGGAATAGTTCCCACGAAACACGCTGTCAAACACCATAATCCCATCCGGACCTATGGTATCTTGATAAGCGAGCCATTCCGACTCCACCGAAACCAATGCTCCCTCAGAAGGAAGCCCTACATTGGTGTGAACCTCAATTGTCAAGCTGGTGGTCATATCCTTGTCAAGATACGCCGACCAAACCGTATCCGAGTCGTTACGGTTGCCCTCATAATGGCAACTCACACCCCAGCAGTATTGTCCCCAATCCAAATGGCCCCAATGCATATCCATGAAAACGGTGTCGGTCAGGTGGGAAATCAAGCCCACCGGCTCCTCGTCGAAACGGCGGCGAAACAACTCAAAATAGCGGAACGAGCGTAGCGTATCAGGAGAAACGCTGTCTTGCATCGTCCATGCGATACGCACGAAATCATCGTACAAGATTGTCGCTTCCACATAACAAACAGGAGAAAACACCTCATATAGCACCCAATTGAAATCATCTACATCCACGCCGTTTTCAATCAGCAAGGAATCAGCGATGACCTTTGTGGAATAGCCCTCGGCAGAGGCAGCTACCTGATAGATACCATTTTCAACTTCGGCCTGATAATAACCTGCCGTGTCGGAAAACGCTTGAAAGAGCAGGGTGTCGCCTTCGGTACCATAGCCAGAAAAGACTATCGAAGCACCTACGATAGGGGTAATGCTGTCCTGCTCATGCACCCATCCAGAGACAAAAGCCTGCCCGTGCACCATCGAAACATGAAGCATTGAAATGACAATCAGCAGTATATGTCGCATTTTCTTTTCCATCGATCAAAGTTTAATGAATTTCAGCATTTCCCGTCCCGAAGCATTTTCGACGACAACGAAATAAACGCCCGACGACAAATCGCTTATCGGAACCTCAACCTCACCCAACACATTGCTGCGTTGTTTCATTGGAGGCTTTACAACATTACCAAAGACATCGGCAACCGTAATCACATAGTCTTCAACACGTTGCAATCCGCCAACAGCAAGGGTGCTTTCGGCGGGATTGGGATACAGCATACAGCGCGAGTCGGGCTGCTCCACTTGCTGGAACCGCATGTCCACCCTACCCTCTCCATTGACAAAACAGTGGAGGTCGTTAATCACTGGATTTTCGGGAGTAAGCACGATGCGTTCCACCGTACCTCTTCCATAACGCGGCAAATCAGACATCACATAGTAGATGCCAAAAGGCAAATTGTGGAATGTGAACCTGCCGTGGGCATTGGTTAGAGTAAAGCCCAACATTTGTCGCTTCGTGGCATCGAGAAGTGCCACCGCGACATTCGATAGGCCTTCAAGACAATAGGGCTCATCGGTGCCGACAAACCAAGGTGTGCAATAGAAATCTTCGGCCTTGAAGCCAAATTCGGGATAGTCGAACCAACCGCTAATGCTCCCTTGTCCGCCCTCAAAACCAGATTTCACATCAAATAACTGTATATCAACATCATAAACATTACCATCGACCAAAACCATATTGGATTCGTTCCATTGCAAACGTCCCAAATAATAGGATCCTCCTGCCTTCTTGTCTGTGGTGTCAGGGAAGGCATACAAAACATAGTTGTCGGGCATCAGCGACTTAAAACCGAAAAAGCCATCCTTATCCGATATGGTACGATAAAACCCTGACACATAAGGATTTTCATTGCTCATTGCCACCAATATCACTTGTGTTTGCGGACGTGGAACTCCTCCCTTCCATGTCCTTCCTTCGAGTGTGAACTCCTCAATCAAATCAAATCGAACCGTGTCGCTGACATAGCCACAATACGACCATGCCTCGATCACCAAACCGACTGAACGTCGTTCAATATCCTGTTCTCCAAGATGATACACTGCATTCAACAGCAAGGAGTCCTCAAATCTTCCATCACCCAAAGTGTGCCATGCCAATGAGTCGAAATGGTTTGCCTCCGCCTGATTGAGAATGATGGGACGGTCGAGGCCGCTGTAGTAGTCTTCGCCAGCGAACACCTCCAACTGGCCAAACAGCTTCAACTCCATGGCATCAGTTTTCCAGCTGCCTTGGCTGTAAACTTCCAATGTCAGCGTAACCCTTCCCAAATCAAAGTCGGATGGGGAGGGATAATAGACAGGTTGCAAGGAAAGGGAATCGGAGAATGTGCCCGTTCCTGATGTCCGCCAACGGAATCGGTTGTATGTGTAAGGGATACTGGCATTGCCAATCTCGAGGCCTGGCGTAGGTGCGCACAATACGGCATCTTCGCCCGCATAGGGATAATAAACGGCAAAAGCATAGGCACTTTGGCTCGGTGAGGCATACACATGGGAGGCATAGGCTGAATCACAGGCCATAACTGCCACATTCTCAATCTGTTGCGAAGATACCACAAATGAAGTGTTATAGATCGAATCGATATGGTTGGCAAATCTATAATAGTTGAAATTGCCGTAAAACAGCACATAATGGTCGATGTCGGCCTCTGGATTGTTGTCCCATGAAACCAACCAGGCACCGTCCACCCATTGCTTTTTCACATTGAAAGGTGGCGAAACCGGAACCGTCGTGTCACATTCTAAAAGGCGTTTCTCATAAACGATCTCGCCCAATCCTGGCATGTCGTGCCCGTCAAAAATCATGGCGTCAATGTCGGCGGTAGTATCAACATCCCAGTAGTTTCCGCTCATATCGACATCCTCGGCCGAAGTGTTGGAAAACAGCGTTCTGCCTCTCCCCAGATGAATGAAATTGTTTCCGTTCATTCTCGACAGTCCGGAAGGGAACGACACAATCGGCCGATTGGCACCACTGATCACATTGCCCCGAAAAGACAAGAGCCCGGACTTAAACAAGTTGGTGACTGTCAGTCCGTTGTCGTAAAACGTGTTGCTCTCAACGATGAGGTGGCATGCACGCATCATCCTGACGGCTTCGTCATTGCTCCAAAACACGTTGTTGCGAATGACCAGCGTATCCATGGCCGCCTTGATGCCGAAAGTCGAATATCCGCCGCCGCCTTGAGGCACTTCGGATGAAATCAGGTTGTTGAGCACATAGTTTGTCGCATCTTGGTCGGAAGGGCCTCCCACCGACTCAAAACTTATGGCCGTGGCAGCGCCTTGGAAGCAATTGGAGGAGATGATATTGTCGCGGCATTTGAAGCCGTATTCGGCATTGGAAACCTCAATGTTGATTTGTCCTTGGTCGAAAATGCAATGGGTGAAACGGTTGTTCTCGCAGTTTTTGGTCTTCGATTTCAGCTCAATGCCCGAATTGCACCGGCTGAAAAAGCAACTGTCCACTTCAAAAACGCTGCAATCCACCATCTCGATGCCACAGCCCCTATAATAATTGTTGAACGTACAATGCCTTATGCTTGCGCCAACACTGCCAGAAGCGGAAATGGCCGCCAATGCGCCAACCGTTTCCACATACGACAGAGACACTTCGTGACCTTCTTCGACATCTATCACTTGGATTCCCAACCAATCGTATGAAAGCTCATAGCTCCTCAGGTGGATGGTGTCATCCACACGGCCGTTCATCAACAGGTTTCCGCCCTTGACGCGCAAATAGGCCGACTGTGCGAAATGCATCTTGACTCCTGCCTCAACCTGCAACATTCCGCTGTCGGTCACCGTCAGCGAATGGCTCACCAAATAAACCGAATCGCCTCCCAATTTTGGCAACACGAGAACGGAGTCCACCAACCCACCTATCGGCACATAGTGTTGAGCCTTGGCCGCAAACGCATGAAGGACGAGTACCAAAAACAAAAACGCTACTGCTATGGAACGAGGCCTTCTCATCGATTAAAAATAATAGGTCAAACCCAATTTCAGTTTCCACATCTGCATACGCAAATCAAACGGGAAGTCGGCGGCGTAAATCGGCCCTGCCGTCTTCCTGAATGTCACTTCCGGAACCAGTTCCAATTGCTTCACGACCTTGAAGGCCGCGCCCAAACCAACGTAATACGAGAACTTCACGGGATTAGCTTGTGCCCTCGAAATAGCTCCATGGAAAGGCAATTCGACAGTTTGGTATGAGCCCGATGCCGAAAGCAGAAAATCAACGGTAGCGCCCGCTTTCACAAACATCCTGAAATGCTCACGCTTCCAAAAATCAAATGTAGCGAACGCACCAAGTCCCAGATAATCAAGGCGATTCACGTCGCGATAGGAATGGCGGGTGGTTTCAAGCGGCACATAGGTCGAATCCAAAACATAATAATAGGAAGTGTCGCCCGACGAAGGGTAAACCACATAATAAGTGTCCAATGTGTCATTGACATAATAGTCGCCCGAAAAAGTCAACTGTTCAAGGGAAAAGCGATACTTGCATGAATGGTAGTCGATGCTGAAGCCCACGCTCAATCGGTTGCTCTTGTAGCCTCCATCAAGGCCAAGGCTGAATGCTGAAATCGGGGAGACATTGACGGAACCGCTGTCGGCCAACAACTTGTCATGGAAACCGAAGCGCGGGAAACCGAAGGCCATCGATGGCGAAACGAACCAACCGTTGTCCCTAAACTCAGGCCAATGTATTTCCAATCCCTTGTATTTCACCGTATAAACCGTGTCAGTCTTTTCAACCTGCTCCACGCGTACCACAGTGTCGAAACGCATTACGGTGCGAATGACAGTCAAAGTATCGTAGATCCTCACGGTGTCGGCGGTACGGTTCACCACTGTATCGACCTTTTGCTGAACTGTCTCCTTGATAGGCTTTACAGGCACAACAGGGTCTTGCGGGGGGTCGGGCGGGTCTTGTTGGAGCTGTATGTTTTTCCTTATGACATATTGCGTGCCAATTCGTTTGAATCCGTAATCCGTTCCTTTGAGGAGGTCGGCAAGAACATCTTCCACCGATTTGTAGTGGCAGGAATACTTTTCGATGCGTATGTCGCTCAGTTCGGCCTTGCTGAAAGCCACGTTCAGTTCGTAGTCGGCAAACAGTTTCTCCAATGCCACATCCAAGCTGCACGATTCCACCGAGAACGAGATCAATGGGTTGAAAGACTGTGAAAATACGGGTTTTGAGAGGGCAATCAGTAGCATAATGAGGGCAACCGCCGCCTTGAAGGCATTGGATGGCGACATAATTCCTTGTTTTCCAATAATATTACTTTCCGGTGTATATTTCATTTCCAATGTGTACGTCAAATCAGGCCGCTAATTTACGACAAAATTCGACAACACTCCAAGTTGGAGCAGAAAAAAGAGCAGAAAAGTGATGGGGGCGGTTTATCGAATCACATAAACGCCATCTGTCTTGGCTACCTCGAATCCGAAAACGGTGGCTATGGTTTCCACCACTTCTTCAACGGGATCCTTGTCGGTGAAGCGGGCAGTCAGTTTCTCGTTGGCGTGGCTTTCGGGCAGTTCAATCTTGGCCTCGAAGATGTATTCCAAGGTTTCGACTATCGTCGAGAGGCTCACGTCGTTGAAGTCGAGCACATGGTCGCGCTTCAGCTCTTCGTCTTTCACCTCAGGATAAGTCATTATCGACAACTCGCCTTGGGTTATGTCGTACAAGCCTCTCTCGCTTGGCAGAATCTCGATTGACGACAACACGTTGCCTTTCTTGTCCTTGCAGGTCATCCTGACTTTTCCGGAATACAAATCAACGGTGACACGCTCGGCTTCTTTTCGGGCGTCGAGCAGGAACGAGGTTCCCAACACTTCCACGTCGGTCTTGCCGCAATGGATGACAAAAGGCTTGTTGGCATCTTTTGCCACATCGAAATAGGCAACTCCCTCGAAATCAACCGACCGGCTGTTTTGGTTGAAATGTTTGTCATAAGCGATTTGGCCTTCGCCACCGAAAGATACTGCGGTGCCATCGGGCAACATATAGGGTGTTTCGTGGGTCCAATCGCTGGCAGCCATCATGACGGTGGAATCCGTGCGCGTCACGAGGAAACCTACAAACAAGGCCACAACCAATGCGGCGGCAATGCCGGAAACATACTTGTAGTTGCGTTTCAGCCAAGGCATTTGCACCGTTTTGGCCTGTTCTTCTTGGGCGTCAATCTTGGCATTGACGGAAGCAAGCGCAGCATCCACATTGAGGATGTCGGGCATGGGGAAAGCGGTCAGCTCCCATACTTTCTTGAACGACTCGAAACGGGCTTGGTTGGCTTCCGACTCGGCAATCCACGAAAGCAACGACAATGTTTCCTCGTCGGAGCAGAGCCCGTCGAGGTAACGCATCGTTAAGGCATCGTATTTTTGGTTTGCCGAAGTCATTTTTCGCTTTTTTCCCGTTATACAATTTTATGACACACAACTTCTTTTTTACCCTTAGTCTGTTTGCAAAAAATCTTTTCTTTTTTTCTTCTTCAGATAAACTCCTTCAGTCCTTCCCTCAATTGCTTGATGGCGGCTCCCATGTGGGCTTCGACCGTTTTGACGGATATGTTCTGTTTTTCGGCGATTTCGGCGTATTTCAAGCCGTCGAAACGGCTGGCCAGAAACACCTCGCGACGCTTCTCTGGCATTGCGGCGAGAATCTGTCCATAGGCGGCTTCAAGGTTTTTCGACTGCAACGCTTCGGAGGGGTCGGTTGTGTCGATGTCTTCCATCGCCAATTTTTGATGCACTTCCTCATGCGATCGCACCTTATTAATATATGATATGGAGGCGTTGCGTACCGAGCGCAGCAGATACGACTTGAAAGAGGTATTAATGTTGAGCTTTTCGCGTCCCGTCCACAGCCTGACAAACAAGTCTTGGACTATCTCGGTGGCCACGTCCACATCGCCGACAAACCGGATGCAGAAACGCACCATGGGCGTATAAAACCTACGGAAAACCGCATTGAACGACTCGCGGTCGCCAGCCATCATGTTCTGTATCAGTCTATTTAATTCGTTGTCGTTCATTTGCCTAAAGGTGCAAAACGGCGCAAAAATACGATTTTTTGGCGAACACATAACGGAATCTAAAACATTGCTTATTGATAATTATATATAATTTTGAATTTCAATATCTTACACGTCATGTACAAAGATTTGGGAGAAAATTTTCGAGAAAAAGCAAAAGAAAAAGTTGTCCTATTGAAAAAAGTTGTATTTTTGCAGTCCGAAAAAAACGAGAGTCAGTATCTAACTTAAAGATATCGAGAAATGTACGCAATAGTAGAAATCGCAGGACAGCAGTTCAAGGTGACGCAAGGACAACAGATATTCGTCAACAGACTGCACGAAGAAGAAGGAAGCAAAGTTTCTTTCGACAAGGTATTATTGATTGGGAACGACGGTTCGACGAAAGTGGGTGCCCCGACGGTAGCCGGTGCCAATGTCGAAGCCACCATCTTGCAACACTGCAAGGGCAACAAGATTATCGTTTTCAAGAAGAAGAGAAGAAAAGGCTATCAGAAGTCTAACGGTCACCGTCAGTATCTGAGCCAAATCAAGATTGAAAGCATCACTGAGTAAAAACCCGAAAAAAAGAATAAGATATGGCACACAAAAAAGGCGTCGGTAGTTCCGAGAACGGTCGTGAGTCAGCTAGTAAGCGACTCGGAGTGAAACTTTTCGGTGGACAAGCAGCCATCGCTGGCAACATCATCGTGCGTCAGCGCGGCACCAAGCACTATCCCGGCAAGAACGTCGGTATGGGCAAAGACCACACGCTGTATGCGAAATGCGACGGCATCGTGGAGTTTTCGAAGAAGAGAGGCGTGAAGTCATTCGTGAACATCATCCCTGTCGAAGCCGAAATCACCGAATAACCCCATCAGAACTTGTTTATATATGATGATAAGAAAGTCCCTGACCATCGGATGATGGTCGGGACTTTTTATGCCCATTAGCCAAAAATGCGTATTTTTGCGGGCTAAACACACAAACCCATGAAGACACGAAACCTCATCATCGCCTTTTTCGCCATGACGCTTGGAGGCATAATTGGAAGTTGCCAGAACCAACCTCAAACTTTGGTGGGGCAAATAGACCGACTGAAAGAGCAGGTTGTGGCCGACTCAACCGCGTTACACAAGCTAAAAACAGACGACTATCAAAAACTCAACACGGATTTTGTCTATTGCGACTCTTTGCTGCAATACCTAAGCCAAGAAGAGATAGAAACCGTTTTCGGCACACTCAACCTGACCCAAGCCTATCTCCATCAGTTCGGAGAAGTGCATCCCGGCATGACAACAAAGATGCGCTACCTCCTGCTCCAACTCGACCTGCTCATGGCAGACGCAGAAAGCCATTATCTCTCCGACTCGTTGGTGCTTGCCTATCTGGAAGACGAAAACCGCGTTGCCGACACACTCCACAACCAAGTAGCGTATTTCAAGGATCGGTTCGACCAATGCCAAAAGGACTTGAAAACATTCAAGAAAAAACACAGATAAACACCATGTCTCGCCTCACGTTTTTGATACTTGCTTCCCTGTTTCTTGCCCTATCAGCCAGTGCACAAATCACAACGCCACCGAAAGGCGACAAGCAAAAGGCGAAGAACGCGCAAGTGCAAATTGACGAACAATTGGCCTACCAATATTTCAGCCACCAGGAATACGAAAAGGCAAGAGATTTGTTCCAAAGTCTCTATAAAAAAACATCACAAAATTCTTATTTCCAACAATATACAGAATGTCTTCTGCAACTGAAGCAATTCAATGAGGCCGAAAAGGAACTGAAAGCATTCATCAAAAAGAACCCAAACCAAACCAAGCCACTGATTGACTTGATTTACGTTTACACCTTAGACGGAAAGTCAGACAAGGCCAAAAAACAGTTCGACGACATCCTAAAGCATCTCCCTGAGAATTTCCAAAGCCTCAAAGGAATCGGCAACGCATTGCAAAACAGGGGCTTATATGACATGGCCATCACACTCTACGAAAAAGGCAACAAACTGTTAGACGGAAAAGACAATTTCAACTTCGAACTGGCCAATATCCACCAATCCATGGCCAATTATCAAGAAGCGTTCCGTTACTATTTCATCGAGTTAGAAGAGAAACCGACCCAATACAACTCCATCAAGAACCGCCTTCAAACCATGCTGTTCTACGACGTGAACAACAGCATCACCGACGAGATGCGCTTCGCCCTTCTGAAACGCACACAGGAAAAGCCTGACAACCTCGAACTGGCCCAAATGCTCGTGTGGTTCGCCATCCAACAGGAAGACTATGACATCGCCTTGGCGCAATGCCAAAGCATCGACCGCAAGACCCACGACCAAGACGCACAAATCATCAACCTTTCGGGCATCTGCCTGAACAACAAGCAGTTTGACATAGCACGCGAAGGCTACGACTACATCATGGGAAAAGGCAAAAGCAGCCCCTTCTACGGCCTCGCCCTCGCCGGAACCATCAATGCCGACTACCAGAAACTGAAAGCCCGAAACAACACCGACACAAAAGCCTACGAAAAGCTGTCGAAACGCATCGACGAGGCTTATAACGACATCAACACCAACGACTTGACCAAGCTGACTGTCGTCCAAGCCGACATCATGGCCTACCAACTCGGTCAAACCGACAAGGCCGTCGCACTGCTGCAAAACGCCATCAACAATGTGGGCAACAAGCAAGACCGAGCCGCGCTGAAACTCAAACTCGCCGACATCTACCTGCGCAACGACGAAGTGTGGGAAGCCACCTTGTTATATAGCCAAGTCGATAAGAGCCTGAAAGAGGAACCGCTTGGCCACGAAGCGCGGTTCAAGAACGCCCAACTGCGCTATTTCATCGGCGAATACGAGTGGGCCGAAAGCCAGCTGAAGGTGCTGAAAGCCGCCACCTCCAAGCTCATCGCCAACGACGCCATGACGCTCTCGTTGGTCATCAAGGACAACCTTGAAGCCGACACGTTGGGGCTGGAACTCAAGCGATTGGCGCAGGCCGACTACCGCATCTACCAGCAACGCGAAGACGAAGCCGTTGTCTTGCTCGACGACATTATCGCCACAGGAAACGACGTCAGCAAGCCCCACGCCATGTTCCGCAAAGGCGAGATCGCCGAAAAACACAATGCGTTTGAGGAAGCCGACCTGCTGTTCCTCCAAATCGTGGAACAATACCCCGACAGCTACATGGCCGACGCCGCATTGATGCGCGCCGCCCTAATCGAACAAAACAGTTTGAAAAACAAGGAATTGGCAGGAGAACATTACGAGAAGCTGATTGACGAATACCCGACGAGCATTTATACCGCACAAGCGAAAAAGAACTTTAGGAAATTATGAGGTAGGAGGTGTGAGGTAAGAAGTAGGAGGTGTGAGGTAAGAAGTAGGAGGTATGAGGTAAGAAGTAGGAGGTGTGAGGTAAGAAGTAGGAGGTTGGAGGTGTGAGGTAGCCCTGAAAGGGCGTTTTATTACAGCCCGATGTGAAACGTCGGGAAAATTGGCGAATGCCAAAAAAAACGATAATCATGCAAGAAGTAAGACCCAAGAAGAGTTTAGGCCAGCATTTCCTGACCGACCAAAGCATAGCCCAGCGCATCGTGGAGCAATTGTCGCCCGACGTGGAAAGCGTCATCGAAGTGGGCGCCGGCACAGGCGTTTTGACCCAGTATTTGGTGCAAAGTGTTTTAGACAAGTTCCACGTCATCGAAATCGACAAGGAGTCAATCGCTTATTTGCAAACGCATTTCCCCATGCTCGGCGACCGGCTGATCGAAGGCGATTTCCTCCGCACCGATTTGAGCCAATTCGGACAGAAGAACATGGCCGTCATCGGTAATTTTCCGTACAACATCAGCAGCCAGATTTTCTTCCAAGTGCTGAAATACAAGGAACAGGTCGTTGAAGTGGTGGGCATGGTGCAGAAAGAAATGGCCGAGCGCATGGCCGCCAAGGAAGGCAGCAAGACCTACGGCATCCTCAGCGTGTTGATGCAGGCTTGGTACGACATCGACTATCTCTTCACGGTTCACGAAAACGTTTTCAATCCACCGCCGAAGGTGAAGTCGGCGGTCATCAAGATGCGACGCAACGCCACAACCGACTTGGGCTGCGACGAGAAGCTGTTTGTGAGCATCGTCAAGCAGGCCTTCAACCAACGCCGAAAGACCATGCGCAACTCGCTGCGCCCGATGCTCAGTCTCGACATCATCGGAAACGAGGTTTTCGACAAACGCCCCGAACAGCTTTCAGTCCAGGAGTTTATTGATTTGACGAATTTGATTGCCTCTTAACCTCCTCATACAACTCATTATAATCAAAAAGGTGATAATTGCCCACGGCAACCTGTCCATATAACCATTCAAAGAAGGCTTCATAGTCGTCCGCCGTCAATGTCTTTGCCTTTTCGGCAATCAGATCCTTGATATGTCCGTTCCAGGCATCAATAGTGTAACGCGGATAAAAGCCGTTGTCAAGCACCTTCACCAAAGTGTCAAATGAAGTGATGGCATTAAGCATCTGGTCGTCATCCTTGGTTATCATCCTTTCGTAATCAGCCCGTAATTCATCATAGCAGGCAACCACTGAATCCATCAAAGGTTGAGGCAGATGCCATTCCTCATCCAATCGCTTCCCACACAGCACCATCTTCTTGGCAATTTTGACAGCTTCCGTGGTATTGCCCTCAAAAACATAACCAGCCAAGACCTCCAAATCCCTTGGAAAAGGATAAGGGCCGCCATCCCCATAAAAAGTAGGAAGTTGTGAAACATCCTTGTTCTGATAATATGCCTCAATAAAAGCATACATGTTTGTGTTGTTGATGTAATAGTTGTTCAAATAATCCAAAGAGAGAGGTGAAATCTTCAAAGAATCAAGCCCTTTATCTGAAAACGCTTTGAAATAGTCTTCTATGGGTCCCATGTCCATTAAGAGCCTGCGTTGATTGACCCGTTTCGGGTCGATGATTGGGAAAAAGTAAGTCACCGAATCAATTGTACATAGTTGAGTCCCATAAATCTGAGGCCTGCTCTGTAGGGTCAGATAACGGTCTTCCATATAAGCCAATGAACGCCTTTCAGCGTTGTTGTCCATGACAGCCTGCTTATAGTGTTGCAGATACCAAGGCAAAAAAGACTGCGAATGTTGGGCAATAAGCCAAGCGCTATTAGCAGCCTCCCGCCCTACCAACTCCCATGTCGGAAAACCGTACTGCGCTATCAATGCCTTAAGTTTGTCGGTATTGACGGAATCGATGACAGCCATTTGTTTCCACTGTTCCTCGGAATGCAGGTTATTTCTTATGGCCTGGTCTCTTTCTCTCAACATATTCAAGGAATCGGCGAACAGCTTACATCTTTTGCCTTCTGCAAGACCAATAAGCGAATCCAGTTTTGGCCAATAAGGCCTTTCTCGTAATCCAATCTCTTCAAAGAACTTTTGGTTCAAAGTAAATCTTTCAAAACCATTATTCTCCACTAACCTAAACAGCAGCTCCTTGCTCTTGACGGTATCCTTTACTTTCTCAGCCGAGACATAAAACTGCCATAAATCATAATAATACACAATAGAATCCGCCGAATCCAAGGCCAAATAAGAGACATACGCTGTAGGGAAGTCAGCCGAATTATAGGCTTGTTTGGCAGTGAGAACAGTTTCTTCCTTTGTCGGTGACTTTGGGTTCAGTCCGAAGCCTTCACTCCAGAAAACCGTCACCAAGAGGACAAACACGGTTGTAATTCTTGTTGCTTTCATAATCCTATGGTTTTGACTATTTTCTCATCACAGCTCACAACTTCCCCTCTTTCCTCAAAGCATGTCTCACCGTAAGAAAGGCTGAGGTGCATCCTACAACCAATATCGTGGCGAAAATCAGCACTACATCCTTGATTTTCAGCGAGACGGGATAGGCGTCAACGACATAATTGCCGCCGCCCGAGCCGAACTTAACGAAACCGAATTGCTGTTGCAGCAACACAACGATGATGCCCAAAAGCAATCCGATAATGCCACCAACCACGGAGATCAGCAGGCCTTCGTTCATGAAGATTCTGTGAATCAGTCTGTTGTCGGCGCCCATAGCTTTCAGTATTTCGGTATCCTTGCGCTTCTCAATCATCAGCATTGAAAGCGAACCAACCACATTGAAGGTAGCCAAAACCAGAATGAAAGTGAGGATGACATAGACCGCCCATTTTTCGGAACGCATGATGCGGTAAAGCGTCTCTTGCTGCTCCTGCTGGTTTTTCACGGTGAAGTCCTCCCCTATCACAGCCTGTACCGCTTTTTTGATTTTATTGGCATCGGCGTTGGGGGCGATGAAAAGCTCCACATTATTCGCTTTATTCTCGTATTCAAGCAATTCCGAGAGCCAATCAAAAGGCACGAGCACCAATTTCTCGTCCTGTTCCTGTTCGGTGGAGAACACGCTGCGGACAGTCAACACATCGGAATTGAAGCTGTTTTCGAGGCTCATCAGCGAGGCGTTGCCGCGTTTGGGCACATAAACGCGCACCATCGCGTAAGGGTTGTAGGCATTGATGCCGAGATACCATGCCACGCCAGCCCCCGGCACGGCGAAACGGTGTTCGTCCTCATCTGTGAGTTGAAGGCCATCACCACCATAGACAATTTCTCCAATTCGGCTAATGTTTTGATACTCAAGGCCAACGCCTTTCACCTGTCCGATGTGCTGCTTGTCGTTGGCTCGGAAAAGCGCGTCTTCGGTTATGGTAGGAATCACATACTCAATACCTTGGATTTCATTGAGTTGTCCCAACGGAAAAGCCGTCAATTCGATGTTTTTGCCTTTCGTTGGGGCAATTTGCAAGTCAGGTGTGAGGCGGCTATTCATTGACGAAATCCCCTTCTCCAAGCCATTAAAGGCCGAGAGCACCACGATGAGCGCAAACGAGCCCACACTAATACCCAAAATGGAAATCCAAGTGATGATATTAATGAGGTTGTGGCTCTTTTTGGCCAGCAGGTAACGGTTTGCTATGAAGAGCGGAAGTCTCAACTTTCGGGATGCAAGAGGTTGTCGATGTTTTCGATATAGTCGAGCGAGTCGTCCTCGAAGAAACGCAGTTCAGGCACCACGCGCATCTGATGGCGCACGCGGTTGCCGAGCAAGCCACGGATGGCCTTACCGTTTTGGCCCACCTCCTCGACCACCTTTTTCTTGTCGTCGACACCGAAAACGCTCAAGTACACATTGGCATAACCCAAGTCGGAAGTGACGCGCACATGCGTCACCGTAATCATCAGCATCGGCACTTTGGGCTTCAGTTCCTTCTGGAAAATGTCGCCCAATTCCTTTTGTATCAGTCGGTTTACTTTTTCTAGTCTTTTGCCGTCCATAATACCAAATTCAAAGATTCAAAATTTAATGATTTAAAATTCAAAAATTTATGAGGATGCAAAAATAGGCATTTCTTTTGAAATTGATTGGAAAAGCGGCGAGGAATCTGAAAATGATTATTTTTGCAGATTGAAAGTTTGATTAAAAAATGTAATATTATGAAAGCCATACTCAAATCCGCTGCCATTATAGGCGTAATGCTTCTGTCCGTGTTTTCCTATGCACAGCAAGCACCATCAAATGCCAAAAGCGAAGAAACAGCCACCTACGTGGAAAACGAATTCATCATTTGGTTGGAGCAAGGCGTTGAGGCCTCAACCTTTGCCGCCAAGTGCGACGTCGCAATCGTGCCGAAAAGGCTTTTATCCAAAAGACTGAATATCTGGCTTTTCGAAATCATCGACAATAAAGAACCAAGAGAAGAAAAAATGCTCCGCCTATCGAAAAACGCCGATGTTCGGGTCATACAAAACAACCACACCAATATCAAACTGCGCGAAGCAATTCCTGACGACTCGTATTATAATATGCAATGGGCACCAGCCATCATGAACCTTCCGCAAGCTTGGGAAGAATTCACCACGGGCGGCGTCACGGCGACGGGCGACACCATCGTCGTGGCCGTCATCGACGGTGGCGCGGATTGGACCCACGAAGACCTCAATTGTTGGAAAAACATCCATGAAATTCCTAATAATGGCATCGACGACGACAACAATGGCTATGTTGACGACTATCGTGGATGGAATGCTTACAACCACAATGGAACTGTAGGTGCCAACCGCCACGGCACCCATGTCTCGGGCATCATCGGAGCCGTCGGAAACAACGGAAAAGGCGTTTGCGGCGTGAATTGGAACGTGAAAGTCATGTCCATTTGTGGGAGTTCGAACAATGAGTCCATCGTTGTGGAGGCCTACTCGTATGCTTTGGAAATGCGGGCGCGATACAACGAAACCAACGGCGAGGAAGGTGCTTTCATCGTGGCCACCAATTCCTCTTTCGGTGTCGATTATGGGAATCCTGACGACTATCCCATTTGGTGCTCAATGTATGACGAAATGGGCAATGTGGGCATACTGAGCTGCGGCGCCGGACCCAACATGAACGTAAACGTTGATGTGGTCGGCGATGTCCCTTCAGCCTGCCCGGGCAACTACCTGATTGGCATTACCAACACCACTTCCGCCGACGAGAAATACGGAAGCGCCGGTTATGGCATCAACAACATCGACCTTGGCGCACCTGGAACGAGCATCTATTCCACGACACCCAACAACGACTACGGCAACTCAACCGGGACCTCAATGGCCACCCCACAAGTTTCGGGAACCATTGCACTGATGTATGCGGCCTTGCCTTACGAAAAAATGGTAGCCTGCAAAAGCGACCCGGCCAGTTTCTGCCTTTCGGTAAAACAGTCGCTTTTCGACGGTGCCGACCATTTGCCTTCCCTCGACGGACTTGTCGCCGAAAGCAGAAGGCTCAACGCGTATGGTGCTATCGACAAGTTATTGAACGACAGCATCATCCCTTCATTGATCGGCGAAGTCAAGATTGTTGGCGATCCGGTTTTCGGGCAAACGTTGACCGCCGAGGCCGATTTGAGTTCCATGCCACCCATTCCCGACTTTGGCGCGTTGACTTACCAATGGCGAAGAGACACAACATACATTGAAAACGCTGTATTCCAGACTTATACATTAACAGAGGACGACATAGACGAGATTATCCGTGTACAAGTGACAGCCGAAAACTGCATCGGAAATGTGGTTTCGCCTCTTGTCGGCCCAGTGAGAAAAGCCGAGCAAACCATGCCTGAGGCTCCCCAATTGGAAAGCAACACCGAAACAAGCATCACCCTTGTCGCCATAGAGGATGGCGAGTATAACATCAATGGGGGCGCATGGCAAAGTTCTCCTTTGTTTGAAGGCCTTACGCCAGGCACGTCCTATCTTTTCACACAACGCAAAATGGAAACGCGCTCACATTATGCCTCACCCATAAGCCCCGAGGCTGAGTTTTGCACCACACCGTATGATGCTGTTTGCGAGAATCATAGAAGCAGTTTCAAACTCTATCCCAACCCAAGCAAGGGATATGTGACGATTGAAGGCTTTGGCACTTTGACCGTCGTAAACGCCATCGGCCAAACCATTCTGACAAAGGAAATCAATGGCAAAGGAAAACTGGAATTGCCCCAAGGAATCTACTTCGTGAAAATGGGTGATGAGACACGGAAAATCGTGGTGGAGTGATTTTTCACTCACGCCTTTGCGAGTCCATCAAAATCGTCACCGGGCCATCGTTGAGCAGCTCCACAGCCATCATTGCGCCAAACTCGCCGCTTTGCACTTCGCGGCCTGAGATTTCGGCCAAGCGCTTCAAAAACAATTCATAAAGCGGAATGGCCTGCTCGGGACGGGCGGCACGGATGAAACTGGGGCGATTGCCCTTCTTGGTCAAGGCATGGAGCGTGAACTGGCTCACGACGAGGAAAGAACCGCCGACTTGGTTGATGTCCAAATTCATCGCGTCGTTGCCGTCGTCGAAGATACGGAGTTTGCTGAGCTTGGTGCAAAGCCAGTCCACGTCCTCGGCAGTGTCGGCCTCCTCTATGCCGAGAAGGATCAACATTCCGAGGCCGATTTCAGATTTCACCTTCCCGCCAATCGTGACGGAAGCGTGGGTTACTCTTTGTGCTACAATTCTCATCAGTGCATCAATTTAAAGATCATTTCCCGATACAAATCCTTCTCACTGACATCGCCGCTTTCGTAGCCTTTCGACTTCATGTCGAACTCACGAAGGATGGAGATGTTGCGGATACACATCTGCGGAGGGATGTTGCGGGCAGCGGCCAAATAATCCTTCACGAAAAACGGATTCACACCCAACACACTGGCCAAGTTGCCTTGCGACTTGTCTTGTGCGAGGTGCAGCTTCAGGATCTTCGTGTAATAGGCATAAAGGTTAATCGCCGTCACCAGCAGCGGGTTCTCCTTGGGGTTGTCGCCGAAATA
>ODAI010133456.1_pt1 | contig 27090 bp, 27 predicted proteins | sample 1539321 | NCBI WGS metagenome assembly ODAI01 (sample SAMN02144231, study PRJEB22623) | gut metagenome | biome: sheep rumen | host: Ovis aries | place: New Zealand
AAAACCAAGCCGTTGCACCATTCTCAAAAACTCATCCAAGAAAACCCCGACGGCTCGTGCGAGTTTCAGATTAACGTTGTAATCAATTACGAACTGTTCTCGATGTTTTTGAGTTACGGCGCTGGTGTCAAGGTGATTTCGCCGCCGGTAATAGTGGATTGGATGAGACAAGAGACGTCGAAGATGCGTGGGATGTATGATGATTGATTATTTTTTGGGGAAATGTTGAAAAAAAAATCAAAAAATCTCAATTTTTTTTCCCGTTACGCAAAAAGATTTCGTACCTTTGTTTTTACTTTGCAGCGTCAAATAACAGAAAACTGTTCTTTGAAAAATATTGGGCGGTTGCCGTAGTGAAGGGTTACTTCGAGATTAGGCTAATATCTGCGCCAAGCGAGGCGCGGTTACTCTTTGCGCCTGTTGCACCGCCTTTTTTAAATATAAACGGTTGCCGTAGTGGAGAATTCCTTCGTTTTGGATCAGGAGGGAGTCGAAAGGCTCGCCTGAATTGTTAAGGTCTCCGCGCTTGTTGCACCGTTTTTTTTATTAACATTCAAACCTTTACGAAGATGAGTTTTAATTCTATGTTGCGCGAACAGAGCGAAACCAAAAACTACGAGGGCGAAAAAGCATACGTGATGTCGCCCGAAATGGAACTTTACACTGCCGTAGTTACCTCAACTCTCAGCGACAAATTTTATGAGAAAAACGACGAGAGGATGTGGCGCATTTTTAATTTGGTTAAAAAAGTTTCGCCAGAATTTGTGGCAAAACTTGCCGTTTATACCCGCAACGAAATGAATCTCAGAAGTGTACCTCTTTTGCTCGTAACCCTTTTGGCAAAAATCCACAACGGCGACAATCTTGTGGCGCGTACCGTTGAAAAATGCGTTCTCCGTGCCGACGAGATTATGGAACTTCTTATGTGTTACCAAATTTGCAACCCTCAAAAGGGCGAGAAAAAACTCAAAAAACTTTCGCGACAGATTCAGAACGGTTTGCAAAAGGCGTTTAACCGTTTCGATGAATATCAGTTTGCAAAATACAACCGCGACAATCTCGAAGTGAAACTCCGTGATGCATTGTTTCTTGTACACCCAAAGGCGAAGGACGATGCACAACAGTTGATTTTCAACAAGATAACCGACCGAAAACTTGAAATTCCATATACTTGGGAAACCGAACTTTCAGCCCTTGGTCAGCAAAAATTTGAAACGCCCGAACAGAAATCCGAAGCCATCCGCCAAAAATGGGAGGAGTTGATAAAAAGCGGACGTCTCGGCTATATGGCACTTTTGCGCAACCTCAGGAACATTCTTGAATCAAAAGTTTCGGCTGAAAAAATCAATATTGTTGCTTCGATTTTGAGCGATGCCGACCAAGTGGCAAAGTCCAGACAACTGCCTTTCCGTTTCCTCTCGGCGTACCGCGAACTCAATTCAATCAACTCGCCCGACACATCTTTTGTGATGTCGGCATTGGAGCAAGCCGTAAAACATTCCGCCGCAAATATCGAAGGTTTTGATGCTGATACGAGCGTACTTTTGGCGTGTGATGTGAGCGGCTCGATGTGCAGTCCCGTAAGTCCACGCAGCACTGTTGAATGTTACGACATTGGGCTGATGTTGGCGATGTTGCTCAAAAGTCGCTGTCGCAGAGTGGTTTCGGGAATTTTTGGCGACCGTTGGGAGGTGGTTAATATGCCCGGCGACAATATTTTGCAGTCGGCATCCGAATTGCGCAAATTATACAGTAGAGTTGGATTTTCAACCAATGGTTTCAAAGTGATTGATTATCTCATTGAAAATAAAATCATTATCGATAAGGTGATGTTTTTCACTGATTGTCAATTGTGGAATTCCACGGGAGGAAACACTTCTATTGAAAGGTCTTGGAATCGTTACCGACAAATAGCACCAAACGCCAAACTCTACATCTTCGACCTCGCTGGTTATGGTCAGTCGCCACTAAAAATCATAAATTCAGGCGTTTATCTGATTGGAGGATGGAGCGACAAGGTTTTTGACGTGCTTTCGGCAGTGGATAAAGGCACGAGCGCAGTGGCGAGGATTATGAAGGTGGAGGTGTAAAAACAAGCGATACCTCCGCCCTAACTATATTTTTTGGGGTACTTAGGGCGGAGGTATCAGCACTTTTCCAACATTTTTATAGCACCGGGAACAGATACTTATAAACATTCGACAATTCCTTCTGCAAGTCGGGCGAATCGGCGGTGACGGCTATTACGGCGTCCTTGTCGGGGCAGACGATGATGTACTGACCGCGTGCGCCGTCGGCTCGGTATGAATTTTCGGGACAACGCCACATCTGATAGCCATAGCCGAGGAGCCAAGCGCAATTGTCGGTCGTGAGACCCTTCTTCTCAACCTCGTCGGGACGAGTGCCGGCGGGTACGGATGGCACTTGAAATTTGGAGGCTTCGTCCACCCATGCCTCGCTGATAAGACGTTTGCCCTTCCAAACACCTTTTTGCAAGAACAACTGTCCAAACTTCGCCATATCCTCGGTTTTCAGATAGAGACCCCAACCGCCGCAATTGATGTGCTGCGGACTTTCCTCCCATTTGGGCTTTTCGATGCCAAGCGGCTCAAATAGGCGCGGCATCAGGTAGTCGAGGACTTTTTCGCCCGTTACCTTCTGCACAATCGCCGAAAGCATATATGTGCCAATCGAATTGTAACAATACCACGTGCCGGGTTTTTTGGTGACGGGATGCGCGAGAAATGCCTCAACCCAATCGACAGGTTTGCCTGAGAAATTGCGGTCGATTTGCACCTCGGTTTCGTGGCCGCAATTCATTGTGAGAAGGTCTTTTACGGTGATTGCCCGGAGGTTGGACGAGATTTTTGCGGGCAGTTGGTCGGGAAAGAAGTCGATGAGGTGGTCAGTTACCTTGATTTTGCCATCGTCAACAGCCATACCGACAGCCGTGGCGCAGAACGATTTGCTTACGGAGTGCATCACGTGCGGAATGTTTGGCGAGCCACCATTAGCCCAATGCTCATAGACCACGTTGCCGCCTTTGAGAATCATAATGCTTTGGAGGGTAACATTTTGCATCGTGTCGGCATCGGCAAAAAGTTGGTCGGCGGCGGCTTTTATCTTGCCGTTGTCAAGTTGACGCGGGAGGCCATCAACGACGACTGACGGCTGCGCGGGTGTGCTGTTTGATGGCTGCGCGGACGTGTTGCCTTGTTGAACGGTGTTGGATGCGGTCTGTTGCGCATTTTGGTTGGTTGCACTGCCACCGCAGCCCGCCAAAATCACGGCGGCGGAGAGTGCTATTAAGGTTTGTCTTTTCATAATAATAATGTGATTGATTGGATGTATCTTCGGCTACAAAGATATGATTTATTTTGCAATTGGGTAAAAAATTACCATCTTTGCAAAAATTTTTAAGGCCATGAATAGTCGGGATACCAACAATCACAGACCCGCCCTTGTTGTTATGCTCACCCACAATGATTTTACGGTGATGGACGGCCGCCGAGATTTTCGAGCGGTGCAAGGATTCTCGCGCAAAATGTTGGGGCTTCAAGGAGCATCCGTTGCCGTTGCCACAGATGAAGGAATTGTATCCTACCACCTCACGGAAGACGACCACCATTTCCACAAGGAGGACAACGGCAAATATTACAGAATATCAAAGATTTACCGCGAGACCATCGACCGCGAATCTGGCAAAGTCGTAAGCCGCGAACTCAATTGGAACAATCATTCGGAAGTGATGTTTGACTACAATCTCATCCCAAAAGAGCAAATCAGGTAGGCGCATTGGAAATAATTACCTCAAAAAATTTTGCAAAAAAAATACAATTAGGTATATTTGCAATCGATTATGGACAAGCAAGAGGCACTCGACCGCCGCTATCTCCGTATGGCGAAGATTTGGGCGGAAAATTCGTACTGCACCCGCCGTCAGGTGGGCGCGCTTATCGTCAAGGACAAGATGATTATCTCCGACGGCTATAATGGCACTCCGTCGGGGTTTGAAAACGTGTGCGAACTCGAAGACGGCACCACAAAGCCCTACGTCCTCCACGCCGAGGCAAACGCCATCACAAAGGTTGCCAAGAGCAACAACAACTCCCTCGGCGCAACTCTCTACGTGACAGCGTCGCCGTGCCTTGAATGTGCCAAACTCATAATCCAGAGCGGCATTAGGCGCGTAGTTTACAGCGAAATGTACCGCCTCACCGACGGGCTCGACCTCCTGCACCGCGCCAACATTGAGACCGTATTCATCGACATCAACAACCTCGAAACCAATTAAATGAAACCACGCAACCTTCTTCCTCTACAACTTTTTGCCGCCTGTCTTGTGGGGCTGCTGCTTGGCAAGTTCTGTTTCAGCACTTCAAAGGAGAAGGTTGAATTGTCGTTGTTCAATGGCAAACTATCCAAACTGCAAGCCATCATCAACATCATCGACAATAGGTACGTGGACGCCGTGGACATCGACAGCCTCAACGAACTTGTAATACCCGACGTGCTCGCCCGCCTCGACCCTCACACGTCATACGTCCCCGCCAAACGCCTCAACGAATCCGAAAAGAAAATCGTGGGGCATTTTTACGGACTTGGCATCGAGCACAGCACATTTGACGACACTGTAACGGTGTTGAGCATTGTACCCAATAGTCCGGCGGCAAGCGCAGACATCATACCCGGCGACAAGATAATCGCCGTGGACACCATCGACATTACAGGACGCAAATCAAAAGACCAAATATCGGCGGCAATGAGAGGCGAAAACAACACAATAGCAACCCTCCATTTCAAAAGGCACGGCGTAGATTCGATACTGACTACGGCAATACGGCGTGGGAAAGTGCCTGTGCCGTCCACAACGGCTTCGTACATCATAGACAGCACAACGGCCTACATCAAATTGGACAATTTTGGCGACAATTCGTACTTGCAGTTTGCCAAAGACGTAATGCAACTAAAACGCCACGGAGCCACCAAACTAATCATCGACCTCCGCGACAACCTTGGCGGACGCTTGGAGCAGTCGAGACTCATCGCAAGCGAGATACTTGCCCCCGGCGACACCATCACATTCACCATAGGGCGCGGAAACGAAATTGAAGACCTCTTAACCAACACAATCAGCAACGGAATCTGTCAAGATATGCTCGTGGCGTGCCTTGTGGACAGTCCGACGGCATCGGCGGCAGAGATTCTATCGGCGTCAATTCAGGACAACGACCGTGGCGTCATCGTAGGGCGGAGGACATTTGGCAAAGGTCTCGTACAAACTCCAATACAAATGCAAGACGGCAGCCAAATAAGGCTTACAACTGCCAGATATTATATGCCTTCGGGACGCTCTCTGCAAAAAGATTATAAGAATTACGACAACGACCTTGCAACACGTTACAAGAACGGCGAATTTGACAGCGCAGCGGCGTTCAAGCCATCAGACACCACCAAATATTTCACCAAAAAAGGCCGTGTAGTATATTCAAAATGCGGAGTGATGCCAGACGTTTTTGTACCATTGACCCAAACTCCCCCACCCTACATAACATACCAACTCGATTCCGCACGTGCTATAACGCGCTTTGCATTAGAGCAATACAACATCATCGGCAGCAAAAACCCGCAGCAATTCTTGCATACGCTATTCGACAACGAGGAGCAGACATACGAAAAATTAATTACGTATGCTGCACGCCACGGCATCAAATTAGACACTCGCAAGTCCAAAAAAGCAATTGCAGAAGCGTTCCACGCCACGATGACATCTCTAAAAGCGAAAGCATACCACATAGCGGGCGACGACAATATGAGCGAGATGTATTACAACGACGACGACCCAGACATAGAAGCCGCCATAGACGTTCTCAACGACGACGAAAGGTGGCAACAAATACTCAACGAAAAACCATCAACAATACAATAAGACAATGGCAAAACCACAATTATACGAGACAAAGACCGAAACTGAAAAGGCAATCCTCATCGGCATCATCACCCAAGAAATAACGCCCGAAAAGAGCGCGGAATACCTTGACGAACTCGAATTTCTCGCCAAGACCGCCGACGTGGAATGCGTGAAGCGTTTTACGCAGCGTTTGGAGCATCCAAATTCGAGCATTTATCTCGGACAAGGCAAAATTGACGAGATAGCCAAATACATAGAGGACAATGAGATAGATGCCGCCATCTTCGACGATGAATTAAGTCCGTCGCAGTACCGCAACATCTCCAAAATATTCAAGTGCAAGATTATAGACCGCTCAAACCTTATCCTCGACATCTTCGCCAAACGTGCACAGACCGCACATTCCAAGACGCAGGTGGAACTCGCTCAATATCAGTATCTTCTGCCTCGTCTCGCCGGTATGTGGACACACTTGGAGCGTCAGAAAGGCGGCATCGGTATGCGTGGACCTGGTGAAAAGGAGATTGAGACCGACCGCCGCATCGTCCGCGACCGCATCGCCCGCCTCAAAGAGGAGTTGCAAAGGATTGACAATCAAAAGAATGTGCAGCGCAAAAACCGTGGCAAACTCGTCCGCGTCGCCCTCGTAGGCTACACCAACGTCGGTAAATCCACGTTGATGAACCTATGGAGCCATTCGGAAGTGTTCGCCGAAAATAAGTTGTTTGCAACCCTCGACACCACAGTACGCAAAGTCGTGGTAAAAAATTTGCCGTTCTTGCTCTCCGACACTGTGGGTTTCATCCGTCAACTGCCCAAAAATCTGTTTGAGAGTTTCAAATCCACCCTCGACGAGGTTACAGAGGCTGACATTCTCGTCATCGTCAACGACATCAGCCATCCGAATTTTGAGGAGCAATTGCAGACCGTCAACGACACCATCGCCGAAATCACAAAGGAGAAGAAGTCGGTATTTTATGTCTTCAACAAGATTGACAACTACACCTACGACCGCAAGGACGACGACGACCTCACCGAGCGCACCGTCCGCAACTATGACCTCCAGCAGATGGAAGACTACATCCGCATGAAATACGCCTCCACCGCGCCCTGCATCTTCATCTCCGCCAAAAACAAAACAAACCTCGACGAACTCAAAGAAAAAGTGTACGTCGAGGCAAGAAGGATTCACACGGAACGGTATCCGTATGACGATTTGCTGTATGTGGATGTGGATTGATGGATCATTCCGCAAACAAATCGTCCATCACTACTTGCGCGTGTATGTTATTTGCGTAGGCGTTGGGTTTCAGTCCTGATGTTGTAATCATTACGGTCCAGACGGCTTTCGTGGTGCCAGTCTTGGAGGTGAAGGTAGAGATTTTGCGCTGGAGGGCTTCGTCGTACTGTTTTTTGATTTCGTATTCGCCGTTGCTGTATTTGATTTCGCAGAGGTTGATTACATCGTCAACACGGTCGATGAGCATGTCGATTTGTACGCCTGTTTCGTCGTTGCTTTGTGGACGATATACCCATGAATAAATGTTGCACATAATGCCAGAAATGCCCAATGCCTTTTTGATTTGCGTGGCGTGTTGCAGGCAAACCCTTTCAAATGACAACCCACACCATACCAAATGTGGCGTTTTGCCAACGTTCTGCGACCAATATTCGGGATTGTTGCCGTGATTTCCGTCAAAAAACTTGAAATAAAACAATGTATAGTTGTCAATCAACTGATACAGAGCATCTTTTGAGGTTTTGCCAATCGAATTGTACGCACGAATAAAGCCGCATAATTCCAAGTCTTTCAGCGTGTCGGTAATTGTGCCGCCAGTTTCCTTGCCCAAACATTTTACAATTTCGCTGCGTGTCATTCCCGCCTTTTTAGTGCCTAAGACGCGCACAATCTGAATGTATGGATTTGGATTCTTGAACAAAGAAGCGTACAATGCGTTAAATTCGTTGCGAAGCGGTGCATCTTCGGCAAAAAACATTTTGTCGATGTTTTGCGCCACAGAACAATTTTTTTGAAGAAACGTCCAATAATACGGAATGCCGCCCAAGACCATATAAGTCTCCAAAATTTGCTTACGTGTGAAACTGAAACCGAGGGCGTTCACATACCTTTCGCACTCGTGGAGGTTGAAGGGTTTGAGATAAATCTGACGAGAAAGTCTGTTATGAAGCCCGCCGTAGTTCATCACAATTTTGCTTACAATCCACGACGCCGCGCTGCCGCACACCACGAGCAAGATGTCTTTGCGGGCGGTCGCCCAGCCGTTCCAAAAATGTTCGAGGGCTGACACGAAGTCAGATTTCTGCGTATCCATCCACGGCAATTCGTCGATGAAAAGCACCTTTTTTCCGGCGGGAAGTGCCGCGAGAAAGTCTTCCAAGGCATGGAACGCCTTGAACCAATCCTTGAATTTCGGAATGTCGCGCATCCCGGCATTGTGCAACGATTGCGCAAATTCAATGAGTTGACGTTTCTTGTCACCGCCTTGTATTCCAGTATGTTGGAAGGTAAAACGATAATTGAACGTCTCCCTTACAAGAAACGTCTTGCCTACGCGCCGCCGCCCATATATTGCAACAAACTCCGAATATTCGCTTTCGTAGAGTTGTTCGAGTTGCTTTTGCTCATTTTCACGTCCTATAATCATAGCCCGAAATGTTTATTAAATTTTCTGCAAATATAACAATACTCAGCCAAATCTACAAATTTTTATATAGATTTGGCTGAGTATCGGCGCAAAAATGGCGATTTTTGCAAAATACTCAGCCAAATCTATGTTTTTTAGGGTAGATTTGGCTGAGTATCGGCGGTTGTATAGAGACGCACGGCCGTGCGTCTTTACACAAATTCGTCCCCGTATTTCAATTTCACGGAATTGACGAGGTTCTTGATGTTTTGTTCGTCGGCTTTCGGGACTACGAGGAGGAGACCGTCGCTCTCTGCTACGATGTAGTCTTTGAGACCTTGAATCACAACGAGCTTAGAGTCGCAATTGACGATTGAGCCGGTGGTGTCGTGGATAATAGCCTTGTCGCAGACTACGACGTTGCCATCGGAATCCTTGTTGGAATTTTCATACAGCGAACCCCACGTGCCGAGGTCGCTCCACGGGAACAACGCCGGAATCACGTACACTTCATCGTGATTTTCCATAATGCCGTAGTCGATGCTGATGTTCGGACATTCGGGGTAGATGGTGTTGATGAACTCGGTCTCACGGTCGGTATTATAAACACCCATACCCTGCAAGAATAGCGAGTGGATTTCGGGCTGATATTTCTCAAACGCCTGTGTGATAGCATTGACATTCCAAAGGAAGATGCCCGAATTCCAGAAAAATTCGCGGCTTTCGATGAAAGTCTTCGCCATTTCGAGGTTTGGCTTTTCGGTGAAGAGCTTCACCCTTGTAACCTCGTGGATAGCAAGGGGATTGTCGTCAGAATGACTGTCGATCTGTATATAGCCGTATCCTGTCTCTGGGCGCGTGGGCACAATGCCGATGGTGAGCAGCGCGTTGCTAAACTGCGTAAACTGCAAACCCCTGTTGATGGTCTCCACAAAACCGCGCTCGTCGCCGATGTAATGGTCGGCGGGCGATACGACAATGTTGGCGTTGGGGTTCACAGACTTAATCTTGTAACAAGCGTAGGCAATGCACGGCGCGGTATTGCGGCGCAAAGGCTCGGTGAGGATATTTTGGTCGTCCAATTCTGGCAGCTGCTCCTTGACAAGCGATGCGTATGTGCTGCCCGTCACAATGTAGATGTTTTTTGGGCTGCAAATCTTCGTAAACCGGTCGAAAGTCTGCTGCAAAAACGTGCGCCCCGTCCCGAGGATATCGAGAAACTGCTTGGGGCGAGCCACACGGCTCTTGGGCCAGAAACGGCTTCCAATGCCGCCAGCCATAATAATGCAATAGTTGTTGTTGTCTGTGTTTACCATAAAGTTGGCTGTTATAAAGCGTTGTTATTTTTTTAAAAACGTCCAAAATTAAGGTAAATATTTGATATTGGCAAAACTTTTTTTTCAACGGCTTGGATTTATTGTTTGCGGTTATTGTAAAAAATCATATATTTGCGGCTGAAAAACAATGAGATGATGAGGAGACTTGTGGCTATATTAATAATGTTGATGACTCTTTGCGGCATGGCGTCCGCAATCGGTTATCCGTCAGTGCCGTGCGACTCCACGTCCATCGTATATCTCAACAAGGGCCTGGACGAGCTGAGCCACCAGGATTCGCTGTATATGTTTTTGCCGCTGTCCACCCGCAACCTCAACGACTTCACGGTGAAGCATTTTGGCATCCGCGCCAAATACATCGAATACAATGTGCCCACCAAACAGTATTTTCACATCGACCTCAATAAAACCCCAATCCACGAGCATTACCCTTGGGAATCGATAGTGCCGTTGCTTGTAGGCATACTCTTGGTGCTGCTCGCAAGGTTTTTCCTGCCGGGGTACATATCGCAATTGTTTTTGATTGTATTCTACCACAACGCCTTTATGAGCAACGTCCGGGAGAAAAACGTCAATGCCGACAGAGCCGGGCACCTGCTGATGTTCAATTACTTGATTAATGCGGCGTTGTTTGCGATGGTGGCATTATATAGGTACAACTATGTTTTCGGCACGAGATTCCTATTGTCGTTTATCTCGCTGCTGATACTGCTGATAGGCGTATATTTGATAAAAAGGACATTGAGCTATATGCTGGCAAAGCTGTTTGACTGCGACGACGTGTACGAATTGCATTATAAAAACCTTTCGTACCTGATGCACTGCCTCGGCGTATTTTTGCTGTGCGCCAATGTAGGCAATTTGTACATAAATATACAGTGGGCGCACGATTGCATCTTCTGGACAACCGTCTCTGGGATAGTTGTAGCGGAGATTTTGAAAATAATTCGCTTATTTAAAATTATTGTCGAGAAACATTTTTCTATTTTCTATTTATTTTTGTACCTTTGCGCCGTGGAATTTTTGCCTGTTTTGGTCGCTATCAAAATGCTATCCCGTTGATAATGAGCAAGGTAAAAAATCCGAGAGGAAGGATAGAGAGAGATAACTTACACTAAAATCGCATTATTTTGAAAATTTCGAGTCTATTGGTATCGCAGCCGAAGCCTACCGTGGATGGAAATCCATACGTGGCGTTGGCGGAAAAAATGAAACTCAACGTGGGTTTCAGGCAGTTTATCAAGGTTGAGGGAGTGTCGTCCAAGGAGTTCAGGGCGCAGCACGTCAATCTGCCTGACTTCAAGGCGGTTGTATTCACGAGCAAGGTTGGCATCGACACGTATTTCAAGTTTGCAAAGGAGGTCAAATTCAAAGTGCCCGAGGATTTGCTCTATTATTGCTCCACCGAGGCGGTCGCCAACTATTTGCAGAAGTACATCACATTCCGCAAGCGCAAGATTTTCTACGGCGAAAAATCTGTACTCGAACTCACCGACCCCATCAAAAGACATCTCGGCGAAAACACTCTCGTAGTGCACAGCGACGTATCGAGCGACGAGATTCCCAAATTCCTCGACAAATTGAAGGTGAAGCACACCGAAGTGGTGCTCTACAAGACTGTGAGCGCAGACCTCTCCGATATGAAGGAGGAGTTTGGCACGTACCAGGTGCTGGTATTCTTCACTCCGGCGGGCATCCGCAGCCTCAAAGAGAATTTCCCCGACTGGGAGCAGGGCGATGTGAAAATCGCGGCCTTCGGTCCCTCCACTCACGAGGAAGTGAAAAAACTCGGCTACCGTCTCGACATCGAGGCTCCTACCGAGGAATGTAAGAGCATGACAAGCGCGCTCGAAAAATTCATCACGGCAAACAACAAGAAAAAATAATTATCAATCACCTTGGCTAAAAAATACGGTTTCACGAGGCAGGAAAAGCTCAAAAGCGTTGTAAGCATCGAAAAGCTTTTCACTGGCGGACGTCTCTTTTGGGCGTATCCGCTGAGCGTGCATTACCGTATCTACAATGACGAGGGCGGCGCGGCGTGCAAGATGCTTGTATCTGTGGGCAAGCATTTCTTCAAGCGCGCCGTACACCGCAATAGAATCAAGCGTCTGGTCCGCGAGGCTTACCGTCTCAACAAAGAGCCTCTCATAGCCGCCGTCCAACAAGCCAACATCCGGCTCGACTTCGGCGTCGTATATAAATCCAAGGAAATCGCCGACTACAAGACCATCGAGGCGGGCATCAAACAAGCCATCGAAAAACTCGCGGAAATTATTGCAAAACCAAAAGACACATCAGCATAAAAAAACGCAAGGAGAACACCAAAGCTCCTTGCGTTTTTTTAGTTATTATGCGAATCAACAATATTGAACCGTTAGTTGTAGCAAGCCTCGCCATGTTCGTAAATATCAAGGCCCTCTTCCTCGATGCGTTTTTCGACGCGGAGGCCGTGAGTCTTCTTGATGAGCAAGAATACGCCAAGACCAAGCACGAAGGCAAACGCCGCAACGCTCAATGCGCCCAAAGTCTGAACGCCGATGAAAGCCTCCACACCGTTGATTGCGGAATCGCAGAATACGCCAGTCAAGACAGTGCCGATGATGCCGCCAACGCCGTGTACCGAAACTGCACCTACAGGGTCGTCGATATGGCACTTCTTGTCGAGGAACGAAACCGAGAAACACATCAACACAGACGTTACAATGCCGATGACAGCCGCAGCCCAAATCGGCACGCAGTCGCAACCTGCCGTAATGCCCACCAAGCCTGCCAACACACCGTTGCAAACCATTGAGAGCGAAGGCTTGCCGTCAATCAGCCACGTGTAGAGCAACGCCGCAATACCGCCAGTAGCCGCCGCCATGTTGGTAGTAACAAACACGTGCGACATACTCGTTGCGTTAGCGTAGCCGGTTGCAGCCACGGTGGAACATGGATTGAAACCAAACCAACCCACCCACAGGCAGAACACGCCCAACGCGCAGAGCGTCAAACTGTGACCGGGGATAGCCTTCGACTTGCCATTCTTGTCGTACTTGCCAACTCTTGGGCCAAGAACAATCGCGCCAGCCAATGCAAGCACGCCGCCACAGAGATGCACCACCGTAGAGCCGGCAAAATCGTGGAAGCCAATCTCGCTGAGCCAGCCGCCGCCCCACGACCAATGTCCTTCTATCGGATAGATTACGAGCGAGATTACCATCGAATAGACAAAGTACATCGAGAATTTGGTACGTTCAGCCATTGCGCCCGACACAATCGTGGCTGCAGTGGCGCAGAATACCGTTTGGAAGATGAACGTAGCCTCGGCGGGAACGTTGGAATCGCTGCCAATGAAGAAAAAGCCATCCCAACCGATGAAGCCGTTGCCAACACCGTACATTATCGAGAATCCCGCAATCCAGTACAGCACCGAGCCACACATAAAGTCGCAGAAATTCTTCATCAAGATGTTAGCAGTGTTTTTGGCGCGAGTGAGACCCGCCTCCACGAGTGCAAATCCTGGCTGCATCCAAAACACCAGCATCGCACCCAACAACACCCACAAGGTGTCCAATCCGTTCACAAAATCCTTTGCCTCCTCCACTACCGGAGGTATATCTAATAAAATGCCTGCCATAATAATTTTCGATTTTTTGATTTTCGATTTTTTGATTGCTCATTATGCATTATGAATTATGCATTATGCATTGAGCATTACTTCTTGTCCTTCAATACCGTGTCGCCGTGTTCGCCGGTGCGGATAGACCAACAGTCGATGACATCGCTGAGGAAGATGCGACCGTCGCCAATATTGCCGGTGTGTGCGATTTTGAGGAGGACGTTGATTGTGTTTTCTACGATTACATCGCGACAGACGATGGTGATTGCCACGCGCTCGATGATGTCGGTGTTGTAGGCGACACCACGGTAGATGCGCTCTTGACGCGACTGACCAATGCCGTGCACATCGTGGTACTCAAACCAATCGATGTCGGAGTTCAGCAAGGCTTCTTTCACCTCGTCAAACTTGGTCTTCCTGATGATTGCTTCAATCCTTTTCATTTTGTTACGAATTTTACTTATTGGATATACGTGTATTACGTATTTTACTATTTTTAATGATTGCTTTACATTAACGGCAAAAAAAATTCAAAAACTGAAATTGACACCGCCCACAAAATACGCCTCGCCGTGCGCACCCAAACCTGTCGGGTTGCAGATGACAGCCGCCGACGGGGTTACAGTGCAGAAGTTTTTGAGATTGTAGGTCTTCGACATCTCAAACTTCAATTCGGCGAAGTTGAAACCGTCCTTGCGCGTGTACATCAGAGACTCCTCGTTTTCGATAGCCGCGCCAACTGTGAATCCCAAGTCGAGTCCACATTCCAACGATGGAGCGTAGCAAATCTCAATGTAGGAAGAATGGCCTTGGCTGTCGTCAGCCTTGCGGTTTGCACCCGCGAGCATCACATTGTAGGAGATTGAGAGCGGGAGGTCGGTCTTCTCCGAGAAGTCGTAACCCACGCCAAGTTCGAGGTAGTGGTAGGTCTTGTACGCACCGAAAAATTCAAACTTGTCTTGCGTCCACGTGTAATCCGTCAGCGACAAGAAAGCACCGCCTACCGAATAACTTGCATACAAGTCGATTTCGGTGTAGTCGTCCTTGCCAATTGCGGAGATGCCTGCAATGCCCGCGCTGAATCCGCCCGCCGCAAACTCGGCGTCGCCCACAAAAGAAAGTCCGGCACAATTGCCGCCGCGCCAAATATCATTGGTGGCGACACCGAGGTCGAAAGTCAATGGGCTGCCGTCGCCCTCCGCTTCCTGTGCTCTTGCACTCATTGCGGCAAGCGCAACCATCGCCGCCGCAATCATAATTCCAAAAGATTTCATATCCCTATTTTTTAGTTAGTAATTGTTTTACGCTGCAAATGTAAAAGGGATATTTGGGGCGTACAAGCGTTTGTATTGGCATTAAGCGTAAAACGTACATTAAAGACGTGTAAAACGTAAAACGGGGATAGTGAAAAAACGTATGCGCAAAACCATCATACTATATTATAGAGTCGTCATTGCCCACACCATTGCGTTTAATTTACAATCCTTAGAATACAATATCACCATCATCGTCAACACCTTAACTATATGAAGATAATGTTCGGTATCAAAACTCCATCTTAAACCGTCCATTCCCCTTCATAGCCTCATAAACATCTTGATTGAAAATGTAATTCTTGGGTGTCCTTCCGGCGTGCCGTGAGGCGGGTGCGGCGATGCTTTCGTTGCACTCAGAAATGACGCCCGATTGCAGAATCTTTTTCATAAAATTGCGACGGTCGAACCTCACGCCCAAAATTGACTCGTACAATCGCTGCAAGTCAGGTATGGTAAAGTGCCTGTCCATCAGGTCAAAACCTATCGGTTCAAAATGTATCTTTTCACGTAGAGTATGCAACGCCTTGTCGAGGATTTCTTTATGGTCGAAGGCGAGTTCGGGCAACGCACCTAACGCAAACCAACGGGCGTCGGAGGCATCGTCGCCACCCTTTACGTCAGATTTTTTAACGAGAGAATAGTATGATACAGATATTACACGCTCGCGGGGGTCGCGATCCAACGCCGAAAAAACACCAAATTGCTCTATTACAGCGGGCTGCAACGATGTTTCTTCATACAATTCGCGGCGGATGCATTGGTCGGTGGTCTCGTCCATACGGAGAAAACCGCCTGGCAACGCCCACAACCCCTTGTAAGGCTCTATGCCACGACGTATCAAGAGGATTTTGATGCTCTGACCATCGAAGCCAAACACCGCGCAGTCGGTAGCAACAGCAGGATGCGGATATTCGTATTTATATTTTAGAGATGCCATTTTGGATGTTGGTTTTAGCGTTAATAATACGCAAAAGTAATATTTTTTGTGGTTATTATAAAAAAAATGTTTACCTTTATCGAAAATTTTTTAATAGACCCACAAACCATATCATTATGCCCATCAAAGATTGGAGCGAAGACGACCGCCCACGCGAAAAACTAATGCAAAAGGGCGCGGAATCGTGCTCTACGGCAGAACTTCTCGCCATCCTAATGACCAACGGAACGCGCACAAAATCAGCCGTGGAACTTGGCGAGGAGGTGCTCAAAAATTGCGAAAACAACCTCGTGATGTTTGTACGCAGCACATTGGATGCGTACCAAGACGTTGTTGGCATAGGTCCGGCAAAAGCCTGCATCATCAAGGCGGCTGCCGAACTCGGACGGCGTATCCACATGGCAAGCCTTGGAGAAGTCATCAAAATCAACAGCCCCGAAACAGCATACGAAGTGATGCAGTTTTTGAGGTTCAAGGGCTGCGAGGAGTTTTGGGCAATATTCACCAACAATTCGGGGATGTTGATACAAAAATCGCAGGTGGGATCGGGCAACGGGGCAGCCGTGCCGGTGGATTTCCGCAAACTCACCTCGCAGGCAATAAGTTGCAACGCCACACGCGTCATCCTCTGCCACAACCATCCCGGAGGCAGCCGTATGCCGTCGCAACAAGACATTGTGCTCACCCAAGACATCAAGAAGATGTTGGAACTCATCAACGTCTCCGTCGTGGAACACATCATCATCGCTGGCGACAGTTATTTTAGTTTTGTGGAAAATCAAATACTATAATTAAAAATATATTTGCAATTACTAACGTTTAATTTCAAAATACTTGTTATATTTGCGCAATGTTACATTAAATATTTAAGGCAATGATGAAAGAACCCAACATAGACCTTGACGAGTATATGCCGCAATCGAAGACATCCAAAGCCCCCGCCCCGACAATTGACGACGAGGAAGAGGATGCCAAGTACGAATATGTATGTGTCAACAAAGAACATCTCATTGCACGCGCAATGGCAGGCTATTGGCAGATTAAAAATGGTCAATATACCGACAGCGTTGAAATGTTCAAAAAATTGAGACAACATTATAAAATGGAGGCTGTATGATTGTCAATTGGTCTGATTATGCCCAATTTGAGTTTCTCAAAACGCTTGACTACGTAGAAGAACACTTTGGCGAACAAACTCGAAACAAATTGTTCAACAGCGTCAACCATACCAACGACATCCTAATACAAAACCCGTTTGCAGGGAGGAAAGAACCATTGTTGGGAAATGATATGATACAATACAGGAGCATTTTGGTAAGCGACATCAACAGAATAATATATTTTGTTGACAAAGGTAATGTCAATGTAGTTGACTTTTGGGATATGCGGCGCGACCCAGATTTCCTTGCAAAAAGAATTTCAAATTACTGATAAAATATTCCGCGAAAAATATTATCTTTGCGCATCATAAAAAAGACACATCGTGAGCATCAGGTACTGTCATCATAAGGACATCGACTTCGACAAGTGGGAGAACTGCGTCAGCAATTCCCTCAATGCCTGCGTGTTTGGACACGTGTGGTACTTGAACAACATTTCGCTCGCGTGGGACGGCATCATAATGGGCAATTACGACGCGGTGATGCCCGTATTCCGCGACGCCGACAGAATGTACCTGCCTTACGGGATGCTTTGGACGGGCATCTACTGCAAAGACAGCCTTACGCCAAGAATATGCCAAGGCTTCATCGATTTCATCGACCAAACGTTTAAGTACGTAAACATTACATTAGATAAGTATTTCTTTGACAATGTGGAGGTTAATGGCCGTCTCTCAAAGGAATACATCTATCAGTTGGACACCTTCAAGGGCATCTCCAATATCGACGTGCAGGGACTCGTAGGCACTGTCAATTATAACCGCTACACCTGCCGTGATCATATCATCAACACCGTGAAGGCTGTGATTTACAGCGACTTTATGGACATCGACAAGTCGCTATCCTTCAAGACCGCTATGATGCTCAAAAACCTGGCTTACAAGGCAGTGGAGCACAGGTTTGGGTGCTATACCGAACTCTTGGAGCGCAACGTATCGCCGAGAGGATCGGCGTTGGTGGTATTTGGCGACAGCTACATATTCATGCCGTTTTTTGGCACAGCCAATATGCCCACCGACTCAAGTTTCGGGCGGATATTGTTGCTCTCGCACATTGTCAACAAGTATTTTGCACACAAGCCGGGCATCCTCGTCATCGACTCTCAAAAATGCGGCATCCCGACGCAAGCCCTCGAAAAGATGGGCTTCAAGAAATACGCATACTGCCGATACAAGGTGGATATGCTCTCAAAAATCACTAACTTGTTCAAAACCAACAGACAAACACAATTCAGCGAATGAAAATCATATCATACAATCTCAACGGCATCAGAGCCGCAGTTACCAAAGGGCTTTACAATTGGCTCAAGGTCGAAAACCCCGACATCCTCTGCATTCAGGAGACCAAGGCGCAACCCGAACAGATAGACGAAATCGAGTTTAAGCGATTGGGCTACAAGTGCTATTGGCACTCGGCGCAGAAGAAGGGCTACTCCGGCACGGGAATCGTCACCAAAATAGCACCCAAGCACGTAGAATACGGCATGGGCATAGAGAAGTACGACGACGAGGGACGCGTAATCCGCGCCGACTACGACGGCTATTCAGTGATTTCGGTCTATCATCCGTCCGGCACGAGCGGCGACGAGCGTCAGGCTTTCAAGATGCAATGGCTCGAAGACTTCACCGAATACATCGAGAATTTGCGCAAGGATTTCCCAAAACTCATCATCAACGGCGACTTCAATATCTGCCGCCTTTGGATAGACATCAACAACCCCGAAAAACACGAAGACGTGTCGGGATTCCTGCCCGAAGAGCGCGAATGGTTTCAGAGGTTTGTGGATTTGGGATACGTGGATAGTTTCCGCGAATTCAACAACGAAGAAAAACAATATTCGTGGTGGTCGTACCGTGGCGGCAGTTATCAGAAAAACCTCGGCTGGCGCATCGACTACAATATGGTAACATACAACCTCAAAGACCAACTCCGCTCCGCCTTCATCCGCCCCGAATTGAGATTCAGCGACCACTGCCCGGTGGGGATTGAGATATTTTAAGATTATGACAGGCACAGTAATAAAATCCACCGGCAGCAACTACCTCGTCCGCGACAACGGCGACGGCACGATAATTCCCTGCAAGATACGCGGCAAACTTCGTCTCGACGGCAATAAGAGCACCAACCCCGTTGCCGTGGGCGATATTGTTGATTATGATATGGAAACAAGCGGCGACGTGGGCGTCATCTCCAATATACAAAAGCGTCAAAACTGCATCGTCCGCCGCGCCACCAACCTCAGCCGTCAGTCGCAGGTGATAGCCGCCAACATAGACCAATGCCTGATTGTTACGACATTGATAATGCCCGAAACGCCTTTGGAGTTCATCGACAGGTTTCTCGTGTCGGCGGAGGCGTACAAGGTAACTCCTATCATCGTCTTCAACAAGTGCGACCTCTGCAAGGACGAGGGCGTTGCGGAAGAATTAAAACGCCGCATCGACCTCTACACCAATATCGGCTACCGTTGCCACTGCACGTCGTCGGTAACGGGCGAGGGCATCGACACTCTCCGCGATATCCTCCGCGACAAGACCACGCTACTTTCGGGACGCTCCGGCACGGGCAAATCTACCCTCATCAATACCATCAACCCCGGACTCAACCTCCGCACGGGCGAGATTTCGTCGGCGCACTTGGACGGCAAACATACAACTACTTTTGCTGAAATGTTTCCTTTAAGTTTCGGTGGTTATGTGGTTGATACACCGGGTATTAGGAGTTTTGGAACGGCAGGGCTTACCAATGAGGACGTCGCCCACAATTTCCCGGAATTTTTCAGTAGGCTGAGCGAGTGCCGCTTTTATAATTGCACACATACCAACGAACCCGGTTGCGCCGTAAAAGCCGCCGTCGAAAACGGCGAAATCGAATTTTCGCGCTACGAGAGTTACCTCTCGATATGCTTTGAAGACGGCGGCAAGCACAGGATGTCGCGGAAGGAGATATATGGATGATGGCTACGTTGAGGGCTTTGTGACATTCTTTCAAAAATACGAGAATAACAACGGGCAGCAAAGAAACAAATAAAATAAAAAAGGAAAAAAATATGCTAAAAAATTGGATTTTGAGTAAAAAAATCTAAATTTGCACCGTAAAATAATCAAATAATTGCGATTGATGAAAATAACATTTATATATCTGCTGATTTGCATCTTGTTTGTGCCGGCTTGCGGAGAGTTAACGTCAGGTGGCGGTATAAGCAACGATTTTAGGATCTTAGGCATAAGTGTGCAAGATGACAAAGGATATGCACTTGCGGACAAAACTGTTTATGTGTTTTTAGATGAGTTCCCGCCAACATACACAAATGCTATGTTCTCAGATGATAATAGCATTGCTTCTTTTAAAGAAGAAGATGCAGTTGCAAGCGCAATAACTCACCAGGATGGTAGTATTTGTGTTGATTTTAGTACTACTCAACTAACTACTGATGATGTTTTTATTAATTACGAAGAGGCTTTAAAACATAAATATTACTTTATTGTGTTTGACGATAATCATAAGCCTTATGGTTTTGAATATTTTATAAAAGTTGCAGAGCATAACAATCCGATTTCTAAAATAATCATTCTTCCATCCAACAATAATCCTGCTTTAAACTTTTCAGATGTTACCGTGAGCCCCGATGCTGATGAAAATATGTCAATATTATTTAATGTTAACAATAAAGAAAAAATTCAATCCCTGTATATTTGTGATAAAAATCATACGATTATGGAGGATTTATCAGGTCAAATTAATGACGATTTTAGTTATGACGGTTGCGCTTTCGTTTATTCTTCGAAAATACCGATCGACAATTATTATATTTGTGCGCAAACAACTGACAATCTTACTGCTGAATTCCCGTTAGGCGAGAACATAGATTATGTAATCGGTAATCATTTGACTTATCTGTCTATTTTTGACAACAAAAGTTATACTATGGAGAATGCAGTAGTCAATAAGGTAGATGTAATGTCGGTTTCATCGGATGATGGTCGTGTCTATGGATTAAAAGCAGCAGAAAAAGCACACAATGCAACAGTTGCAGAAAATGCGAGGAAGGTTCTTCTAATCCAAGACGGGAACCAGGTGTCTGAGGTTGTAGAAAACGGAATTATTATTGCTGAAAATGGATGTATTTGTAAGATTAATTCAATTACAAATGATAACAATGATGCAATAATCAATATGTTCACCATAAAAAACAGTGAAAAAATTACAATTGATTTATCTGATAATTTATTCCAATGAAAAAATTATTATTTCTCATATTATTTGTATCATTCTTTGTGATATCGGCTTTTGGTCAGAAAACTATCGTAACTGGTTCTGTAAAAAATTCGAATGGAGAACCTATGGCGGCAGTAGTTGTTACGGAAAAAGGCGTAACAAATACAACTCTGACAGATTCCGAAGGACGGTATAGAATAGAAGTACAGCCAAATGCCGTCATTGAATTTTCTATGTTAGGATACAAAAATAATACGTTTAAAACTTCGAGTTCCCCTTCCAACACTATTGATATAATACTCATAAAGAAAAAATATGTAAAACTCGGAGCGTTCGGAGGTATGAATATGAGCGTTGACGGTCTTTTTGTGTTCTCGGATTTACATGACAAAATCAACAATCATAACATCAAACCTTGCTATGGTTATTATAATGCGGGGATATATATTGACGTAGTTTCTTTGCGAACTTTTTCCTCTGAATTTGGAATATGGTTTAGTTCAAGGGGCATAAAAGAAGAATTTGATTCTTATAAAGGTGTTTCACAATTTTATTATGTGTCGATACCTGTTCCGATGCTTGCAAAATTCAAGTTTAGAAGTGGCAAAACAGGTATATATGGTTTATGCGGATTTGTTTGCGACATATTCTTAAAAGGCGACGTAAAAGAAACTTATTATGAAAAAGAACGCAGCATTAATATTAGTAATAATATAGTTTCTCCCGTTTCTCCGGGTTTCCTTTGCGGGTTAGGTTATGAGACAAAAATAGGTTTTGGCATAAGGTTAGATTATAATGCTTGGACTGTATTTAACAAACCGAATTACTGTTTGATGCATAATTTCAATGCCTCACTCACTTACACCATTCCGAGGAAAAAAGATAAAATGTAATTGCAGTACAAAACAAAAAGTTTTTACCAAATCTATCAAAAAAAGTGAGATTTGGTAAAAACTTTTTATAAGTAGTTGATTATCAATAATGTTTTTTCTGCGAAAATAATCGTCTTAATTAAAAAGTGGGACAACCTAATTCGCCATCCTGTAAATCTTCTCGATGTCTTCTGCCGTCAACTTCTTGAATTGACCCATTGTCATCGTGTAATCGCGGGTGCACTTGCGAGACATCTCCTTGATTTCGGCATCGGTAACATTGCGGCCGATGAGTTCGGGGATGTTGATGGGCATACCGATTGCGTGGTAGAAACGCTCAATCGCCTCAACGCCCTGGATTGCAGTGCCTTCGGGGTCGGAGTAGTCGTTTGGAACGTCCATTACATTGACGGCAAAACGCACAAACCTCGACACATCTTCCTTCATCACGTAACGCGCCCAACTCGGCCAGATTGCCGCGAGAGCCGCGCCGTGTGTGGCGTCAAACAATGCGCTCAATTCGTGTCCAATCTGATGCGTAGCCCAGTCGCCGACACGTCCGCAGCCGGTCAAGCCATTGTGCGCAAGGCTTCCCGCCCACATTATCTGCGCACGGTTGCGGTAGTCCTCGGGATTTTTGAGCACTGCAAACACACATTCCTTGGCGGTGCGCAGAAGACCCTCAGCCATATTGTCGGAAAGCGTCATATCCACGTCATGCGAAAAATAACGCTCCATCGTGTGCATCATAATGTCGGTAACGCCCGCCGCCGTCTGGTATGGAGGAAGCGTGTAGGAACGCTCGGGATTCATTATTGCAAACTTGGGGCGGCAAATGTCATTGTTGTAGCCGCGCTTTACGTCTATCGCCTCGTTGGTGATGACGCTCGAATCGCTCATCTCGCTGCCCGCCGCCGGAATCGTGAGCACCGCGCCGAGCGGCACAAAAGATGTAGCCTTTGCCTTGCCGCAATAAAAATCCCACACGTCGCCGTCGTAGCCGATGCCATACGCTATCGCCTTGCCCGAATCGATGACGCTGCCGCCGCCAACAGCGAGGATGAAATCAACGCCTTCCTTGCGGCAGAGGTCGATGCCCTCGTGCACCTTGCCAAGACGCGGGTTTGGCACCACGCCGCCGAGCGTTACATACGGGATGCCCTCGGCTTTCAGGAGGTTGCAAACCTTGTCGAGCAATCCCGACTTCTGCGCGCTCTTTCCGCCAAAATGCACAAGCACCTTCTTGCCGCCGTATTTCTTTACCATCTGGGCGACCTTATCTTCAGATTCCTTGCCGAATACTACCTCGGTGGGGGTATAATAATTGAAGTCTATCATAGATATAATGGGTTTTAATTGTTTGTCAATGTTTTGATATTGAAAATCTAATTTAGTTTAATGAGCACTGTTTAACTTTGATTTTGGATGTAAAAATATAAAAACGTGATGGAATTTGCAAGGATTATTTAATGTTTCAGTTTTTTTGATTACCTTTGCGGTTTGTTAGGAAAAAAGCTAATTGTATGAAAACAAGAATACTTATCTCGATAATATTGCTATTGGCTACATTAGCGGCAAAGGCGCAGGAGCGTTATTTTCAGCCGTTGGGCAGGATGTACGACCTCGATATGCAGGCCAAGATTGCTGCCGACGAGTCGGAGGACGCGCCATTTTCGGCTGTGAAACCGGTCTTGATACCGTCTGACGAGCCGTTGCCAATAGAAAAAGAACCGCTCGGCACTGCACGATGGCTGCGCACTCATTTTTTTGAGGACGATTTCCTCCAATTTTCGAGCGACATCCACACAATCACCGTAAATCCAATCCTCCACTTCCAGCGCACCTACGTCCGCAGCGACAAGGATGCCGAACTCAATTATTTCAAGCGTCAATACAAAAACGGCGAACACGACGGCGACAAATTTTATTTTCTCAATACCCGTGGTTTTGAGGCGTTTGGACGGCTTGGCAAGAGGATTTACTTCAACACCGAATTTTACGAAAACCAGGCGCGTTATCCCCGTTATGAAGACAGCATCATCAACGTGATGCGCGGCATACCGGGACAAGGTTTCGGCAAGGCATTCAAGGTCGATGGCAAGGATTGGGCGATGGTCTTCGGGCATATTTCCGTTGATGTCAACAAGCACCTCACGCTCACCCTCGGCAACGGCAAAAATTCCATCGGTTCGGGCTACAGGTCGGTGATATTGAGCGATTTGAGTTTCAATTACCCCTTCTTGCGTGCAGACCTCAATTTCGGCAAATTCTATTATTACGTGCTCTGGGGCTATATGCAGTCAGACCATTGGAGTTATTTCTCCACGCACGAAACCGGCGAAAGTCATTATAAATATGCAAGTTACCACGTGGCGGGATGGAAACCCAACAACAAACTCGAACTCTCTGTAGTAGAAGGCGTTATGTGGAAAAACACCAACAAGGACAATGTTTACAAATATGGCCCTAACGCGATGATGTTTGTCCCTGTGATAGGACTGCCGCTCGCGTCGTATGGCTTCAACGAGGACAATCGTGTGCAGATTGGCTTTGATATCAACTATACACCCATAAAATACATCAAACTTTACGGGCAGTACAATTATCAGGGCAAAAATAGGACATACAACGCACACGACTTTTACGGCTACCAAATAGGATTGCATTGGTTTGACCTCGCGTTTGACAACATCAAGGGTTTGAAAAGCCATTTGCAATTGGAGTTCACAAATTCCAACATCTCCGACGGCAGGCAGAGTTCGGATTTCTGGAATTATGGCTACCCGCTCACCACGCTCAACGTCACAAGGCCCGACATCTCCGAGATATACCTCGCCGCCGACTTTGAATACAAGCGCGTAGTCGTGGAAGGCTTGTGGCAACACACTCAATTCAGCGACCGCAAGGCGTTGACGCTCCGTTATATGCTCAACCGCAAGACCAAATGGAACATCTACGCGACGATGATGAGCCGCAAGGTAGAATTTCCCAATTATGACTACGACAACAATATGCTCGTAATCGGCATGGCGATTTGCCCGCAGAATTTTTATTTTGATTTTTGACGTCATTAACATTCCTACCAACCTCAAAACCTTAAACGCAAATGTACAAGTCAAAACTTATCACATTCGTCGAAGACAAGTTCGACATATTGGAGACGGTGCTTATCCTGGTGTTGTTGGCATCGTCGATATTGATGATGAACACCATCACATACTCGCTCCGGTGCATACAAGGCTCGCTGATACTATTGGCGTTGCTGTATTTCCTGATGGCGTTGCGCCCATTCGAGGGCAAAGTGGCGGGGCTGAGGATTGTCGTGAGGCGCGTGGTATATATTTCATTCGTCTTGGGATGCCTTACCACGATGTCGGTGTTTAGTTTTGACGAGAATGTGGACGTCCACAAACTCATCATCGCAACCCTTGTGTTCCTTGGATTGTCGTTTGTATCGCTGTTGCTCCTGAGATTCAAGATGAAAATCAAGGAACGCACCTTCGGACTCTTCCTCCGCTGCGCAATATTCACGGTGGTGCTGGTGTGGCTATGGATGATGTATTAACAATGCATAATTCATAATGCATAATTAGGCGTCCGCCGGATGGCAATTGTGAATTGTGAATTATGAATTGTGAATTACGAATTGTGAATTAAAACTTGCATATCGCTTAATGCTTGCTGCCGAATGGCAATTATGCATTATGAATTATGCATTATGCATTAAAAAAAAATGATAGAAGTAATGTCCCCGGTGGGGAGTTTTGAGACGCTTGCGGCGGCGATTAATGCCGGGGCGCAGTCGGTGTATTTTGGGTTAGGAATCCTCAATATGAGGGCAAAGTCAACCGTCAATTTCACCGAGGAAGATTTGGACAGCATCGTTGCGACGTGCAAGGAGCATGGCGTGAGGTCGTATCTTGCCATCAATACGGTGATGTTTGACGAGGATTTGCCGACAATGCGCCGCCTTGTCGATTTGGCTAAGGCTCATGGCGTTACGGCAATCATAGCGTCCGATGCGTCGGTGTTGCAATACGCGCTTAGTCAAGGAGTTGAGATACACGCATCTACTCAATTAAATATCAGCAATATAGAGGCGGTCAAGTTTTATGCGCAATTTTGCGATGTAGTGGTTTTGGCGCGGGAATGTAGCCTCGACAAGGTGCGCCGCATCCACGACGAAATCATCGCGCAAGACATTCGCGGCCCCAAAGGCGAACTCGTTAGATTAGAGATGTTTGTGCACGGCGCATTGTGCGTGGCGACGTCGGGCAAATGTTACCTTTCGCTTCATCAGATGAACAGTAGCGCAAACCGTGGTTCGTGTCTTCAAGTTTGCCGTCGCGGATATGAAGTAACCGACCTCGAAACCGGCGAAAAACTCGCCATCGAAAATGAGTACATCATGTCGCCCAAAGACCTGTGTACCATTGAGTTTCTCGACCAAATTCTCGATGCCGGAGTTGAAGTTTTGAAGATAGAAGGCCGCGCCCGTCCGCCGGAGTATGTAACACTCACTACGCAAATCTACCGCAACGCCGTCGCCGAAATTCAGGCGCACACCTACACGCCCGAACGCGCCGCCGCCGACAAGGAACGCCTGCGCGAGGTTTTCAACCGCGATTTTTGGAATGGTTACTACCTCGGTCAACGCCTCGGCGAATGGACCAATCATCCCGGCAACCGCGCCAAATTCCACAAGGAGTTCATCGGCACTGTCAACAATTTCTACTCGCGTCTTTCTGTCGCCGAGGTATATCTCAACACCGGCGCGTTGAATGTAGGCGACACGGTGATTTTCATCGGTCAAACCACCGGCGCATTGGAGGTTACAGTATCAGAATTGCGCCTCGACCTCGCGCCAGTACCAGGCGTCAAGAAGGGCGATGTATTCTCAATGCCCGTGCCGCAGGTGGTAAGAAGGGGTGACAAGGTGTATCGGAAGGGGGAGAATTGAATAAAAAATTTGTTTTGTTTCCAAAAATCATTAAATTTGCAGAGTTTTAGAAACAAAATCGTTATGGACTTCTTGACGTTTAGAAAGCGGATGTATCATTTGGGGTGTTTCAATGTGCATCAGATTGCTA
>ODAI013947139.1_pt1 | contig 27090 bp, 49 predicted proteins | sample 1539321 | NCBI WGS metagenome assembly ODAI01 (sample SAMN02144231, study PRJEB22623) | gut metagenome | biome: sheep rumen | host: Ovis aries | place: New Zealand
CATGGGAAAAACTGGGTGTGGTAATTACCCCCTATTTTTATAGGTTTTTGCATCGAAATAAAACGATTAAACCGAAACTATGGAATGATAGAGAGAGGGAAATCAAGATGGCGAAAAGCACGAAGAAATTGAACAAGAAAGATTTGCAATATCTCGCATTTGAGGAATTGGACAAGATTGTCAAAGACCCCAAGACATCGAGCGCGGTGAAAGTACAGGCACTCACACAGTTGGCGAAACTTGCAGACTCTCTGGAAGATGAAGAACCCGAAAAGGTCAGCAAACTCACGGAGTTTCTCGATGAATGAAGAAATCCGAGGAGAAAGAAAACTACATACTGACCTATTATCAAAAAATCTCTGACGGAACGATCACCGTCGGGAAATGGGTGAAACTGTGTTACGAGATGATCATAAAAGGGCTTGAGAACAAGTCTTTTTTTTATGATTCCAAGAAAGCACACAAAGCGGTCAATTTCATCGAGAAATTCGCACATCACCATGAGGGCGCACTCGCTCCCCAGAACATAAAACTCGAACTGTGGCAAAAGGCAATGATCTCCGTCGTGTTCGGCATAGTCGACGAGGACGGAACAAGGCATTTCCGCGAGGTTTTATGTGTCGTTGGTAGAAAGAACGGCAAGACGTTGATTGACGCGTCTGTTGCCGATTATATGGCGTTCTGTGACGGTGAATACGGTGCAAGGCTTTACTTTATCGCACCGAAATTGCAACAGGCGTCACTTTGTTATGATGCGCTCTATCAGATGATCAAGAAAGAACCCGATCTTGATGCACTCACGAAGAGGCGCAGAACGGACATCTACATCGAGTCGACGAACACGACCGCGCAACCGCTTGCATTCTCGCAGAAAAAGTCGGACGGTCTGAACCCGTCGTTCGTGTCCTGTGATGAGATTTCCTCATGGGCGGGACAGGCGGGACTCAAGCAATATGAGGTCTTAAAATCGGCACTCGGTGCAAGAAAGCAACCGCTCATTTTCAGCATCTCGACATCGGGATATGAGAACGAGGGAATATATGACGAACTGATGAAGAGATCAACGCGTGTTCTCTTGGGAGAATCCAAGGAGTCGCGTCTGTTGCCTCTTCTGTACATGATAGACGATATCGACAAATGGAACGACATCAACGAACTCCAAAAGTCGATGCCGAACCTCAACGTGTCTGTATCGGTTGATTATCTCCTCGAAGAGATTGCCGTTGCAGAGGGTTCACTCTCGAAGAAAGCCGAGTTTCTGACAAAGTATTGCAACATCAAGCAGAACTCGTCACAGGCTTGGTTGCCGTCAGCGGTCGTTGAAAAGTGTGAGGCAGAACTCAACATTGCAGATTTTGCCCACTCATATGCGTGTGGGGGAATTGATCTCTCCCAGACGACGGATTTGACGTCATGTTGCGTCACCATCGAGAAAGACGGAATCATTCATGTGTTTTCACATTTTTGGTTGCCGTCGGAGAAGATTGACGAGGCTCAATCAAGGGACGGTGTCCCGTACAAGATATACATACAACAGGGCTTAATTTCCCCGTCTGGCGAGAATTTCATTGATTACAATGATTGTTTCAATTGGTTCAAGAACCTCGTCGAGAAATACGAAATTCTGCCTCTGGTGGTCGGATATGACCGATACACGGCGCAATACTTGGTCAATGACATGAAAGCATACGGATTCAACATGGACGATGTTTTTCAAGGTTACAATCTGACACCCGTCATCAAAGAGACAGAGGGCTTGATGAAAGACGGGCGCATCAAGTACGCGTCGAACAGTATTCTCAAGATGCACCTACTTGAGACGGCTCTCAAGATTGACACCGAGAGCAACAAGGTCAAGATGATAAAACTCAATTCGAAATGCCACATTGACGGGTGCGCATCATTGCTCGATGCGTTGACCGTCCGCCAAAAATGGTATGGGCAATTGGGCGCACAATTGGAGAACAGATAATGGGACTCAAGGATTTATTTTTCCCGAAGAAAATCGAAAAGCAGAAAGAGATCGCACTCGCAGACACGACGTTCAAACTGTTGAACGGCTATTCTCCCGTGTTCAGAACATGGCACGGTGAAATATATGAGAGCGAACTCGTCAGATCAGCGATTGACGCGATTGCACGTCATGCGTCAAAACTCGCGGTGAACATCGAGGGCGGGACAAAGTCGGAACTCCTCACAAACCTCAAGAAGAAACCGAACGCGTGGCAGACATGGTCACAGTTTCTTTACAGAACCGCAACGATTCTGAACGTTCAGAACACGGCGTTCATCATACCGTTGAGGAATAAGTTCGGGACGGTGATCGGGATTTATCCCTTGAGGTCGACTCGTTACGAACTCGTTGTCGATGAAAAGGGTGAACTCTGGGTGAGATTCCATCTCGATGGGAATGAAAAGACCGCCGAGAAACTGTCGGACATCGGAATCCTCACGAGATATCAGTACAAGTCGGAGTTCTTCGGAGATTCGAACAACGTTCTTGATGAAACAATGAATCTGATCTCGATTCAGAGACAGGGCATCGAGGAATATGCAAAGAACGCGTCGAGTTACCGTTTCATGGCTAAACTGACGAATTTCTCAAAAGCCGAGGATTTGGCACTTGAACGCCAGAGATTCGACAAGGAGAATTTCCAAACAAGAGACGGTGGCGGTTTGCTCCTGTTCCCGAATACGTATTCGGACATCAAACAGATCACATCGCAGAATTTCACCGTTGACACCGAACAGTTAAAACTCATCGACCGAAACGTTTACGACTACTTTGGAGTGAATGAGGACATCATTCAGAACAAAGCACATGGCGATGAGTTCATGGCGTTCTACGAGGGCGCGATTGAACCGTTTGCGATTCAGTTGTCCGAGGTCTTAACGTTCATGCTTTTCACGTCTCGTGAGGTTGCATTCACATCGGGCGTGTTCTTCACATCGAACCGCATTCAGTACATGAACAATTCTGACAAACTCGCGGTGTCCAGAGACCTCGCAGACAGAGGCGTTCTGTCAATCAATGAGGTTCGTGAGATATGGCAATTACCGCCTGTTGAGGGTGGAGACAGACACATTCTCCGCGGTGAGTATTACGACACCGCAACGGGAGCAAAAGTCGAAGAGATAGGAGATTCAAAAGATGAAGAATGAGAGAGAATACAGAACATTAACTCTTGAGGTCGAGCAGAGAAACGAGGCGGGAGACCCGTCATATATCGTCAAAGGCTACGCATCGACCTTTGAACCTTATGTTCTTTTTGAAGATGAGGGTATTCAGTACAAAGAGCAGATTGACCCCCATGCGTTCGACGATGCAGACATGAGTGACGTTGTATTCCGCGTTGACCATGAGGGTGCGGTTTATGCCAGATCATCGGCGGGAACTCTCAAGGTCGGAATTGATGAGAGAGGACTCTTTGACGAGGCAGACCTTTCAAAGACCGCAAAGGCAAGGGAACTGTTTGAGGATATCGTTGCGGGAAATTATCCCAAGCAGAGTTTTGCATTCACCGTCCGTGAGGACTCATACGACAGGGACACCCACACGAGAACGATTCTCAAGATCGCAAAGGTCTTTGATGTATCACCTGTCAGTTTTCCCGCAAACCCCACTACAAGTCTTGGCGTTGCGACTCGTGACTATTTCAACGGAGTGATTGAAATGGAAAGAGCGGAGAGACTCGCAAACGAAAAGCGCGCAAAAGATAAAGCACGTCTGGAACTAAAAATCAAGATTATGGAGAGCGAAAAATGAAGATTGAAGAGATCGCAAACATTTCCGCAGAGGAATGTGAAACCCGCCTCGCAGAGATCAAGACCGAGATGAACGCAGAAGATGCAAACATCGAGGAATTATCCGCAGAGGTTGACGCAATCGAAGAGAGACGCAAGGCTCTCATCGAGGCAGAAGAGCAGAGAAAGGCTCTTGCAGACAAGGTCGCAAATGATGTGACCGCACACATTGTTGAAGAAAGAAAGGAAGAAAAGAAGATGGAGAACATCGAGATCAGAAACACACAGGCATACATCGACGCATTCGCAAACTACATCAAGACCGATTCTGATGCAGAGTGCAGAGCATTACTCACAGAGAACGGAACAAACGGAACTGTCCCTGTTCCCGAACTCGTTTATGACATCGTAAAGACCGCATGGAACAGAGAGGGCATCATGTCCCGCGTTCGCAAGTCTTACATCAAGGGCAACCTCAAGGTTGGATTCGAGATCGATGCTGACCCCGCCGTTATTCATGCAGAGGGCGACGGAAAGGTTGACGAGGAGAATCTCACTCTTGGCGTTGTAACTCTTGTTCCCCAGAGCATCAAGAAGTGGATTTCTCTTTCCGATGAGGTTCTTGATATGACCTCTGATGCGTTTCTTCGTTACATCTACGATGAAATCACCTATCAGATCGCAAAGAAAGCATCTGAAACACTCGTTGGTCTCATCGTAAGCGCACCCGCAACCTCAACCGCAACAACCGTTGCCGTTTCTGCAATCGACGTTTCTGCAATCACCATCGGAACAATCGCCGAGGCAATGGGAAAACTCTCTGACGAGGCATCAAATCCCGTTGTCATTATGAACAAGGGAACTTGGAGCGCATTCAAGGCGGTTCAGTATGCGGGCGGTTTCAACGTTGACCCCTTTGAGGGACTCCCCGTTGTTTACTCCGATGCACTCAAGACCTTTGCAGAGGCAAGTGACGGCGACACATTCGCAATCGTCGGCGATCTGGAACAGGGCGCACTCGCTAATTTCCCCAATGGCGACGAGATCAGATTCAAGTTCGATGACACCTCTCTTGCAGAGTATGACCTTATAAAGATCATCGGCAGAGAGTTCGTCGGACTCGGTGTTGTTGCTCCCAAGGCTTTCGTTAAACTCAATAAAGAGGTTTAAGCATGAAAGCGATCGTTAAGGTCGCATACTTTGACGACCTCGGCTTGCACAGAGTCGGGGACGTCGTCGAGGTTAAGGCGTTGAAATCCTATCACGAACCCATCGAGGAAAAGACCCCCGAAAAGCCCGTGAAAGTGGTTGAAACGCCTGTGACCGAGGCGGTCGCCAAGGTTGAGACCAAACCCAAGGCAACAAAGAAGAAAGCAACCAAAAAGAAAGGTTGAATCATGGCACTTTTAGACGATGTGAAAATGGCATTAAGAGTGACAACGAACGCGTATGACGCCGAAATTGGTGACCTCATCGAGTCGGCAAAGGTTGACCTCGGAATTGCGGGAGTGATCATTCCCGAAGAGTCGAGCAAAGTCGTCGAGACCGCAATCAAGACGTATTGCAAGATGAATTTCGGAACACCGAATCCCGCGATGTGGGAAATCTTCAAGAAGTCATACGACGAGCAGAAAGCACAGATGTCAAACTCTTCCGATTTTTCGGATTATAGCATGGTAACAGGCGATGAATAAATCCGTCACAATTGATTTGCTCACAAAAACATACACGACCGATGACATGGGGCAGAAGATATACAAGACCAAGGAAAGAACGGTCTTTGCGACTCTTACGTCGATATCTCGCGCCGAGTGGACGTCATACTCCCAGACAGGTCGTCAAGGGCTTGTCCCCGCATATGTCGCAACGATATTCATGGGCGACTATGAGGGCGAGAGTCAATGCGTGTATGACGGGCAGACATACGGAATATACAGAACCTATGAGAGAGACGACGAACAGGTTGAACTCTATCTCGAAAAGAAAGCGGGAATTGAATGAGCAAAATCGGACAAATCTCAATTGATCAATTTCTTTCGACGATTGATTTGACGATGGAAGATTACGCAAAGGGCGTTGATGTCGCTCTTGCAATCGCCTCTGATGAGGCGGGGCAGAGTGCAGAGAACGAATTGCATCATACATCACCCGCACGTCCAAACGGTGGGAATTATCGAAAGTCTTGGACGTATTCGGAGAAAGAGATCAAGAGGGGCAAGTCATACCGCACCGAATTGGTCGTGTACAACGAAAAGTATTATCGTCTCACTCATTTGCTTGAGAAATCACATCGCATTGCGAACAAGTACGGTCAATATGGAGACTCGACTCCACAACCGCACATTGCTCCCGCACAGAAGAACGCAGAGATCAAATTCGAAAAAGTATTCCGACAGGAACTTGAAAGGATAAGGTTATGACACAGGAATTAAAAGCAATCAAGACCGCATTTGATGAGGCGAAAATTCCGTATGCTTATAACGTATTCCCGACGGACGATTCGTCTCCCGCTCTTCCATATGTCACAGGATTCGTCACAGGTGGACAGGGAAACCCCGCCGATGACGAGAATTATTTTGACGTGATGAACGTGAATCTTGTTCTGTTCACGAAGATAAAAGACCCATCAACAGAGGACGCGGTCAGAGATGTCATCAAGTCTCTGGGTTGTGTTTACACATGGGACGAGTCATACGCGACAGACGAGAAGATGTACATCATCACATATTCACTCACAATGAACGCATAAAGGAGAAATCAAAATGGCAGATTCAAACAAGGTTAAGTTTGGACTCAAGAATGTTTATTATGCCGTATTGACCGAGACCAATGGCACAATCACCTACGGAACACCCGTTGCAATCAAGGGTGCGGTCAATCTGTCACTTGATGCACAGGGCGATGAGACGAATTTCTTCGCTGATGACACCAAGTATTACAACGTTACCGCGAATGCGGGATATTCGGGAACACTTGAACTCGCAAAGATTCCCGATCAGTTCAAAAAGGACGTTCTCGGATTCGTTGAGGACACCAACAACGTACTTTTCGAAGATGCAGAGGCAGAACCCGAGAGATTCGCTCTTCTCTTCGAGTTCAGCGGTGATGCAAACAGAACCAGACACGTCATCTATGATGTGACCTGTTCACGTCCCTCTGTCGGTTCACAGACAATCACCGAGAGCAAAGAACCCGTCACCGAGACTCTCAACATCTCCGCATCTCCTCTGCCTCTTGACGCAAACGGCAAGAGACTCGTCAAGGCAAAGAGCAACGAGGGCGACGCCGAATATTCGGGTTGGTTCTCTGCGGTTTATCAGTTCACCTAATGTTCACTATTTCACGAGGGAAAATGAAATGGAAAAAACTATCGTCATTGATGGACGAGAGGTTAAGTTCAAGGCAACGGCGAGTACACCGCGTGTGTACCGCCAAGCCTTTGGGCGAGACATCTTCGTCGATATATCTTCTCTTCTGGCGGGGATTGGTTCTGACGGTGATATGCCGATCTCATGCCTTGACGCGTTTGAAAATGTTGCATTCTGTCTCAATTCACAGGCAGAGGGCAGAGTCATTGAACGCGACAAAATCGAAAAACAGATGGGCGAATGGCTTGATCAGTTCGAGACGTTCTCCATTTATCATATCTTTCCCCAAATCATGGAATTATGGCGGTCGAACACAGAGCAGACCGTCGAACCAAAAAACCAAGTCGCCCGACCAACAGACCAATGACAACGGCACTTTTTCTGTTGAGATGTTTGCAAGTCGGGCTTAAACTTGACGACCTTGACAAAATCGAAATCGGGCTTGTTTACGATATGTTTGCAGAAATGTCGAACGACCATGCGGAGTGGGACATCAAGCCGACACAGGCAGATTTTGACAAATTCTAACAGGTGATGAAATGGCAGATCGCATCAAAGGAATCACAATTGAAATTGACGGCGAAACAAAAGGACTCTCTCAAGCCTTAAAGAACGTCAACAAGGACATCAAATCAACACAGACTCAATTGAAAGACGTTGAGAAACTGTTGAAACTTGACCCGCACAATGTGACATTGCTCGGTCAGAAAATGAAACTCCTCGGGAGTGAGATTTCATCGACTCGTGACAAACTCAATCAGTTGAAATCCGTTCAAGACCAGATGGAACAGGGCTTGAAGAACGGAACTGTCACGACCGAACAGTATGACGCATGGCAGAGAGAGATCATTCAGACCGAGAACGAACTCAAGAACCTTGAGGAGCAATTGAAGAAAGTTCCGACGGCATCAGAGGCAATGATCGCCAGAGCATCGGAACACATGGACGCATTCGGTCAAAAGGTTTCTGCGGTCGGTGACAAGGTTTCTGCGATGGGTGACGCCTTGATGCCTGTTTCTGCGGGAATAACCGCACTCGGAACGGCATCTGTGAAAGCATGGCAAGAACTTGACGACGCGATGGACTCCGTGATCAAAATGACAGGCGCAACGGGTGAATCGGTCGAACAGTATGAGAGCATCATCAATTCAATTGCGACGACAATCCCGACAGATTTTCAGACCGTTGCAAATGCGGTCGGTGAGGTCAACACGAGATTTGATGTCACAGGCGATGTTCTTGAAAGTCTTTCATCGTCGTTCATAAAGTTCGCTGATCTGAACGGAACGGACGTCGTTTCATCAATCGACTCTGTATCGTCCATGATGAAAGCATGGAATCTGGACGCGAACAGAACCGTTGAGGTCTTGAACCTTTTGAACGGTGTCGGACAGAACACAGGCGTCTCCGTTGAGACTCTTGCGAATCTGATGCAAGACAATGCGCTTTTCTTCAAGGAGTTCAACCTTGATGCGGGACAGACCGCGATTCTCCTCGGAAACATGGAGAAAAACGGAATCGACGCATCTGCGGGAGTTACCGCAATGCGTACCGCAATGGCAAAGGCAACCGATGAGGGTTCATCACTTGTTGGTATCCTCAAGGATTATGAATACATGGTCGAGACGGCGGGAATCTCCGAAACGGAGAAACTCGCAAGGGCGCAAGAACTGTTCGGTTCAAAGGCATACGGGCAGATTTACAACGCGCTCAAAGAGGGAAATCTCTCTTTCGTAAGCATCAGCGGTTCAATGTCTGATTTCAGAGGTAACGTCGAAAAGACATTCAATGAGACTCTTGACCCCATCGACGAATTTACGACCACATTGAACGAATTGAAGATTCTCGGTGCAGAAATAGGCGAAGAGGTCATTCCCGTCTTGGTGGACGTTTTACGCGATTTAAAGCCTATATTAGACGACATCAAGACCGCGTGGGAATCCATGAGCGAAGATGAACAGAAAGCAATGATCGAGAACCTTGGAAAACTCGCTCTTCTTGCTCCTGTTCTTTCTGGCACAGGTCGAATCATATCGGGACTCGGAGTCGGAATCAGTACTCTCGCAAAAGCGGGTTCGAAACTCTCCTCACTCGGCATCGGGGCAAAAATAACCTCGATGTTTGGTGGTTCTTCTCTCGGCACGGCGGGCGCAACGGCGGGAGCGAGTGCGGGCGTTTCACTCGGAACGGCACTCATCGCGGGATTCGCATCAGCGGTCGCGGGTGGAGCAATCGGAAAAGTTCTCGACAATTATGTGATCGCACCGATTCTCGACACGCTTGGTTCATCTGATGCGGAATGGTATCGAAATTTCACATGGTTCGGAGATGGTGGATTCTTCGACGAGATGTTTGATTTCAATTCGCTGAACGAGGCTCTTGAGACCTACAAAGGCGCATTCGCACTCATGGCAGAAGATGCCAAGACGAACCTCAACAACATGAAAGGCGGTCTGTCCGTTATATGGGACAGTATGTCGGCAGAGGCAAAGGGTGCATCGGGCGGTCTTGTAGTCGCCTTGGGCGAGAATTGGGACGAAATCGTATTGAAAGCCACTACAACATGGGACACCGTCAAAACGACCGTTTCAGACGCTTGGACGAACGTCAAAGACACGTTTTCCGAGTGGAAAGAGGGCGTTTTCACTACTTTTGGCGAGATTTTCGACAAGATAAAGGGCATCTGGGATTCGCTTGGCGCGATGTTCCAACAGGGCTTTGACATCAAACTCCCTCACATTTCCGTGAGTGGCGGTGTCGCTCCCTACGGAATAGGCGGTCAAGGTTCACTCCCGAAATTCAACATTGATTGGTACGCAAACGGTGGAATCCTCACATCACCGACGATCTTCGGAATGCAGAACGGTCGATTCCTTGGTGGCGGTGAGGCGGGTGCAGAGGCGGTTCTCCCGCTTTCAAACCTTGAGTCGATGATCGCGGGAGCAATGACGACCGCACTCGGAAACGGTGGCGACACGGTCATCAACGTATCAATCGACAACAATTCACTCGGTTCGGTCATTCTGACCGCTCAACAGATGATGAATTTGAGGCGTGGAAAATGAGCAATCTGAACACATATCCCACAAAAATAAACAACACAACAATCCCTGTTCCCATCGCATGGAACGAAACTTCCGAGGTCATTGAGAATGCAATGACGACAGAGGCGGGAACAGACGTCATTGACGTCATGAGAGTGGATAAACTGACCGTGAACGCATCTTTCAATGTGTCATCGGCTTGGTTGTCCACTTTCAAGGATTGGTCGAAATCAACGTCTGCTCTCACGGTGCAGATATATGACGCCGTTTCGGGCGCATATGTATCGAGGAACATGAGAATCCGAAATTTCAATTATTCCCTCGTCCAGAACTCCGACAGGACATCGGGAACAATCGGTCTTTGGGAACTCACTTTTGATTTAATCGAATTTTAAGAGGTCGCAATGTATAACGCGAGTGCAGATTTCACGACAAAAATCAAAGAAAGCATTCGACAGATAAATTGGAGCGGTGTGATCAACACGCCGACTCCGATTTCTTTTTCTGACGATGATATCATATCGGGCGAACTGACAAGGTCAATCTCTGGGGAGAAACTTGAGATCGGTTCGGTTTACGCATCGCAATTAACTCTTGAGGTCAATCTCCCGAACGTATCACGATATGAACTCTACGGTTGCACGATGACGTTGACCTGTTCCCTTGTAGGAGCGACAGACGTCATTCCGATGGGAACATTCATCATCACAGAGGCGTTGCAAAGTGCGAGTAAAATCTCAATCACGGCATTTGATGCGATGATCAAATTTGATGACGTTGCATTCTCCCCCGCACTCAATGACACGGTTCAATCCCCGTTTGCATGGCTCACGGCTATGTGTACGGCTTGCGGTGTCACTCTCGGTTCGACATCGGCGCAGATCGGTGCGCTCCCGAACGGAAGAAGAAACACAGGATTCGCAGACGTTGTCGCAGATGCAAGGACATGGCGCGACGTTCTCGGATATCTGGGAGCATATCTCGGAGCATTTTCTTACATCGGCAGAGACGGTTCTCTGTATATGGGCGTATATGGCTCAAATTCGGTCGATACCGTCCCCGCATCGTTTCGTGTGACGTCTAATCTGTCAGATTTCAGAACGACGTATGACGGGCTTTCTGCGGTGTATAAAGACGGTGCGGTTCAAGAGTACGTTTCAAACACCAACACGGGCGGTCTTGTTCTTGATCTGGGAACGAATCCGTTCTTACAGTTCACGGACAATTCAAACCGCGTCAGCGCGCTCCAAGAGATCATTGACGCATGGAACGGGATTTATTACGTCCCGTATGAGGCAGAAATGCCTCTTGTCCCCATCTATGACCCGTCAGACGTCTTGACGTTCATCGACAATCAAGCGGGCGCGTATGACCTTGGAGCAATCACGGAGATCACCTACAAGATTCACGACACGATGAGAGTCGTTTGTTCGGGAGACAATCCCAGACTTGCAGACGCACAGGACAGATTCTCAAAGACCATCGCGGGACTCTCGAAAGAATACTCAAACGGGCAAGAAATCGGCGGTAAAAACTTTTGGCTCTTGCACTCGGAAAACACGGAGAGTTTGACGGTTGAGAGTACGAAAACACAGGTGAGCGAGATTGAATGGAATCAGACGGTCGATGTCACAAGGCTCGGCATGATGTACACCTGTGACGGCGATTTGAGCGCAACGGCAACGGTGGTTCTTGAGATAAACGTTGACGATGAGGCAGACTATACTTTTGAGGTTTCCGAGGTCAAATCAATGGTCGGAAAGAGATTCTATTCCGCAAATTGTGCATTTGACGTTGAGGGCAAGGGAACACACACGGCAAAGGTTTATTTGACGGTATCGGACAATCCATTAAAGTGGAGCGATTTGGCATGAGTTTGACGATAGAAAACGAAAAATTCACGATATTCGGGAGCGGTTACGAACAGACACGGAACGATTCGGGAGACGGTGGAATCAGCATTCTCAACCGTTACGGAATGGGAGTAAACACGGCTTGTTTTGATAAGACAGGGCGGTATTTGTGGTTCGCTTGTTACGGAAACGGACACGCATCGGGATTGTTCAAGGTTGATTTGTCGAATGGATTTACAGAGATTCAGCATGGTGTCCCGACAGATTCATCATGGTGTACGATATTACACGCACCGACCGATGACAACAATTTGGGCTTATGTATGCAAGGCTCGAATTGGTATGTGTTCGATTTGACCGATGATGAGGTTGTTGCAAGTGGGACGGCATCGGGAATGCCGACAGGCGCATCGGCAAGTGGATTTGATGTTGCACTCAAAGGGACGAAATTCTATTTCACAAATTTTTCATCATCGAGAACCACTCCCTCTGTCACGGCATTGGATTATGACCAAAACACATACGGCACGACAGTTTTGAGTCAGTATCAGAGATGCGGATTCCCGTTCATTACGAACGAATCAATCTATATGTATTATCCCGCCGAGTGGCAATATCATTCGGACTATATCGAGGCGGTCACTCCGAGTGGAACGCAGATTTGGGGCGCACAGGGTTCACAGTTATTTTCAAATGTTCAGTTAAACGGATTCGGTGCAAACGGCAAGTTGTATGTTCCCTCACTCGTCAATTCAAAATGGCGACTCGGAGAATATGACGGAACGACCGCACCCGATTTCAACACACCGTCACCGATACGGACAATCGGAGAGTTTGAATCAAAGCCGACAATTTCGGGATTCCAATTCTCCCATGAAAAAGAACGAGTTGCATTCAGTTCAAATTTGGGAGTATTCGTCAGCGATTTCAATTCGCTCCGTCTGGCATCTGCGACAAGTTATGCGATACTTGCTGTCAGCCCCAAGTATTTAGTGTTTGACATGGGATATTTAGACCCGTATCACCCGTCATCAATAGGAGTATTGAGGTATTCATAAATGGCAACCTACACACCGAATTACAATTTATCAAAGCCCGAGTCGACCGATGATTACAGAGATTTTCTCAATTCATACGGCGACAACATGGACAAAATCGACCGAAACATGGGCGGTGGTGGTAGCGGAAATGTTAACGATGTTCTCGTGAATGGCGTTTCGGTAGTAGACGGTAATCACGATGCACAAATCACATCGTATGAAGAAGTGACACAGGCTCAATATGATGCTTTACCGTCCTCGAAACTTACTAATGGAGTTGCGTATTTTATCAAAGATGCACCCGCACCCGATGAATATCTGACGGTTGTCAACGGTGCGGTCAATATCATTTACGATGACGGCAATTAAGGAGAAATTATGGCAACAGTAACAAAACCAATAGCACTTGACGAAAGCCTACACACAACAGAACAGACTTCAAGAAACATCGCTGATACCTTGGCTGATGAACTTGCAAACATAGCCAATGCGATAGGAGGCGGGAATGGCAAAGCCAATAAAACAGATATCGCAACGGTTGAGTCTGGTTCAACAGCAAGTAGATCATATTCTGTTGGTGAGTTGGTATATGTAAACGGTAACTTATACAAAGTAAAGACCGCTATATCACAGGGGTCAAGTTTTACTGTTGGAACGAATATAGAACTGACAAATGTGAGTGAGAGAATTAATGATATATCAGCAGAAAATGTATCATATGGTAGCGGAACAGTAGAAGATGTGTTGAATAGCATAAACACTAACGGAGTGGCACATAACGGAATATACAGAGGAAAGTATTTAGGTGATTCCGTAACCGCAGAACAATGGTCACAGATATCGAGTGGAAAGTTTGATGATTTATATATCGGAGATTATTGGACTATAAATGGTGTTAATTGGAGAATAGCACATTTTGATTATTGGCTTTATAGCGGTGATGTAGAATGTACCACGCATCATGTTGTGATAGTTCCCGATAGCAACCTTTATACCGCACAGATGAATACAAGTAATGTTGCCACAGGTGGGTACTATAATTCAGTTATGAGAGGTGGAGCAAATTATCCTAGTGGTGGAAATTTAGCAAGTGCAGTAACTACAGTCACTTCAGCATTTGGAGCATCACATTTATTAACTCATAGAAATCTATTAGTTAACACTATAAGTGGAGATAATGCATCAAATTGGGCATGGTATGATTCATGTGTAGAATTAATGAATGAAGTACAAGTATATGGATGCCCTGCATGGTCTGTAGGTGGAAAAGGATATGAAGTAGGCATTGATAAGGAGCAATTGGCTTTATTTAGATTAGACCATAGTAAGATTACTAATCGTTCGAACTGGTGGTTGCGTTCAGTTGCTTCGTCAGCGATTTTCTGTTTTGTCTCCAGTGACGGCGTTGCGAACTATCTCGGTGCCAGCGCCTCTCTTGGTGTGCGTCCTGTATTTGCAATTATTTAAAAGTAGTAAATCAATGGAAACTCTAATATCATCAATCATCACAGGAGGTCTAACACATGAAATACGCAATAATCAAAGTTATTAACGGAAGTTACTTCATTCATTCAGAGGGAATTACTGATGTTAATTCAGCCAAAGTACAGTTCCATGATTTATGTAAGACTTTATGGAACGCATCAGATGTACTCAACGCTACTGTCATAATTGCTGATGAGAACCTTGATGCCGTTGAGGGGTACAAAGAAGTTATCACACATTCAGAGGTAGAATAAATGGGAAAAATCATTCTCAACGGCACAGAGTATGCGGGGAGCGGTGGTTCGGGCGGTGTTCCGACACACCATTACTCAACGAATGAACAGGTCATCGGGACGTGGATTGATGGAAAGCCTTTATACGAAAAGACATTTGTCTTCACAGGCACTTATTCGGGTGACCAAATGAACGTGCCAATAAATATGTCGATTGCTGACACAATATTCCCTGTCGATTCGTGGGGTATAAATGGTAATGATGCTATATGTCCTTTTCCATATGCTCACTCATCTGCAAACAATATTGGTGGTTTTTTCATTTCGACTAACAAAAACAGCATCGGTCTTCGTTTTGCATCGGGGCTTACATTCAAAAAAGTTGTAATTACTCTTCGCTACACCAAGACCACAGATTAAGGGGAAATGAGGGAATGGAAACTCTAATATCATCAATCATCACAGGAATTGTCGCTATTACCACTTGTTTAATCACACAGGGCATGGCGAGCAAACGGACGACCGCTCTCATAGAGTACAAAATCGAGGAACTGATGAAAAAAATTGATTTGGTCGATAAGGTGTCCGAAAGAGTCTACAAGTTGGAGAGTCAGACGGAGTTGCAAGAACTTAAACTCAATGCACTCACAGACCGCTTGACCGAGTTGGAGAAGAAACAGGGGTAAAGCATGGAATTTAAAATGAGGACAACCAAGCCCACAAATGTCCCGTATTACATTCGCAAGGCAGACGGCGGGTATTCTGATGCGTGTAAGGGAAAGCCCACAGACCCGACCGCCACAGTTTTGTCGAATTGCGTGGGATATGCGAACGGAAGATTTGCCGAGATAATTGGGAAACCTTGCATCGAGTATCAGTTGGTATGCAATGCCGAGAATTTCATAGAACGTGCCAAGTCAATGGGATTGAAGATTTCAGACAAGCCCACATTGGGTGGTATCATGGTTTGGCAAAAAGGGAAAACATTGGGCGGTAAAGACGGAGCGGGACACGTTTGCGTAGTCGAGAAAATCGTGAACGAGAACACGATCATCACGAGCGAGTCGGGGTACAATGCAAAGTCGCCGTTCTGGACACAGACAAGGACGAACAAAAACGGAAATTGGGGAGCATCTGCCGAGTATCGGTTCAGAGGGTGCATCGTGAACCCCGCCGTGAGCAATGGCTATTGGTTAAACGGTTACGATTACTCACCCGTGTTTGACCCCGAATATTACGCAAACCGTTACGCAGATTTGAGAGGCGTGTTCGGATTCGATGCCGATCTCCTGTGGGCGCATTTCCAGACGTTCGGAATGAACGAATTGAGGAGAGGCTCGGAAGAGTTTGACCCGATATATTATCGTGATCACAATCCCGATGTTGCACAGGCGTACAAAAACGACAATCCGATGTATTATTTCCACTACATCGCGTTCGGAAAGAATGAAAGGAGACAAGGAAATGGAAATCAATAACAAAGTTTATGACATTCTCAAGTATGTCGCACAGATCGTACTCCCCGCCGTTGCGACTCTGTATTTCGCACTCGCACAGATTTGGGGCTTGCCCTACGGTGAGCAGATCGTCGGCACTCTGACCGCAATTGATGCCTTTCTGGGCGCATTGCTCGGAATCAGCACGGCACAGTACAAGAAAAAAGGTCGTTCAGCGAGTTGATCGCTTTTCGATACATTTCATTTTTCCCTAAAACCCCTTGCGGTCTCCGTACCGTGAGGGGCTTTTTTAGTTGAGCAAAAAGTTGAGCAAAGGACACCCAGACGGGGAGCGGGGAAAAATAAGAAAGCCCGAAAAAACGGCACATATGAACGGTCGTGAACGATTATGAACGATAGACAGAGACCTCGTGTCTCACTTAAAACCCGCATGAATAGGGCGTTTCGTGGCATTGCTTGAGCAAATAATCGAGCAATGTCATTTTTTTATATTTTTTTGTTGACAATACTACGTAAGCGTAGTAATATATACTCAAGTCAATCAACCACACACCGAAAGGAGTCAACTATGACATATCCAATTACAGAACGCACATATTTCTCATCAGAGGCTCACGCATGGTCATTCGCAAAGATGATCAGCAAACTCAATCATCACGTCGTCAGCGATTACGGACGTGACGACAACAGGGACAACGAACCTTATTTCGTTGAAACTCTCAATGACCCGTTCTCGACCAAGGAAGAACTCCTTGCGAGAGTTTCCCACTAACACACGGAGCGGGGGCTTGACCCCCGCAGAAAGGAGCAGAGCATGAAAATTAGTGACGAGTATGTGATCAAGGAATTGAAGAGGGTTCGGAGTTTCGATCTCGAGGAGAGCATCGAGACCTATCCCGAGGACGAGAGGGACGACAGGAGCGATCTGCAAGTTCTCGCAGACGAGACCTCATGGATTTTGAACAATTACGAAGAGGACGGACACGTCCTGTGTGATTCACTCGAGGAGTCAAAGGAGATTCTCCGAGAGACCAAGAACGGAAAGGTCATTCCACTCTGGGCAAGCACATTGAAACCAAAGTGGCGACAGAGCGACATTCAGATGTCCCGTGACATTATCAACGAACACAGGCGACTCAAGAATCTGATGAAGAGAATCAACGCCTTGAACGTGTGGGGCAAATGGCAATGAGAATCGGGTTTGAGGTGGGTTTCGGCTCACCTCAAATTTTTTTGAAATTTTTTCATTTTCCCTATTTACATTACTACGGAAACGTAGTAATATGTACTCAAGTCAATCAACCACACACACCCGAAAGGAGAACAACATGAAAGGTTACAATCCCGAAAGAATAGCAAGACCCGAGATCAGAAAGACAAAGGCAAAGGTTCTGACAGTTCTCAACAATGTCGGCAGATGGACAAGAGTTTCATCAAAGAGCCTCGACTTTTACGCAAAGAATTGCGGAGTCGTAGAAAGCAAAGAGATCACCGAACACCGCACCGAATATTACAACGCAGACGGCAGATGCGTGATGGTATACGAACACTAATCAGCACAGACGCGGGGCATCAAGCCCCGCAGAAAGGACAAGACCATGGCAGAACTCATCAGAGTGGACAGGAACGGCACAAAGTATTACGAGGGTATGATTAAGTGCGACAGATGCGACGGCAAGGGGATTTACTACATCGGCGTGTGCAACGGGCAATTAGTTCCCTCTTGGGTGGACAGAGGAGTTTGTTTCAAGTGTGGCGGTCTGGGAAAGGTTCACGGCAAGTGGAAAGAGTACACACCCGAATACGCCGAGAAACTTGAGGCACGGCGCAGAGCCAAGGCAGAGGCACAGGCAAAGGCATACGCCGAGGAAGAGGCACAGAGAGAGGCAGAGCGCAAAGCCAAGGAAGAGGCAGAGCAAATCGAGCGGGAACGCCAAGAGGCAGAGGAGAAAGCGAGAAAGGCAATCTCCAAGCACGTCGGAGAGATTGGGGACAAGGTCGACCTCGATGTGGTACTCGAAAAGAGAGCATGGTTCGATGTTCCCTCGTTCAGAGGTTACGGAACGGACACGATGTACATTTACACATTCCGCGATGAGAACGGCAACGCACTCATCTGGAAAACGTCCAAGGGACTCGTTCACGAGAGCGGGACAAAGGTTCACCTCACAGGGCAGATCAAGGCGCACGACGAGTACATGGAAGAGAAACAGACGGTTCTCACAAGATGCAAGGTCAAGGCGGGGGAGTGATTGCTCCCCCAAACACTACAAGAAAAGAGCATTATATGATAAAATTTCATCACGAAAGGAGTGAGGACAATGGGAATTGAGAATTACATCACGTTGAAAGAATGGGCAGAGAAGAACGGCATCACACCCGACACGGCAAGACAGAGAGCAAACAGGGGTGCATTCCAGACGGCGAAGAAAATCGGGAATCTTTGGTTGATCAGCAAAGACGAACCGCACATTGACCACAGAAAGAGAGAGGGGAACTGACCCCTCTCTTTTTTATCCGATCATGTGGATTGCATCGAGTTGGCGATTCGCTCTTTCTTTGACCTCTTTCATTCTGTGGAGATAAATCTCCCGTGTTATACGGCTATCAGAATGCCCAAGACGGGCAGAAATCTCCTCAAGGGGATAATTGCACTCGGCGAGTTTAGAACAATGCGTGTGACGCCAAATATGAGGCGTGACGCGCCTGTGGAGAACGCGTTCTGATGTCTCCTCAAGGTATTTTCTATACGCATAGTATTTCAGACGACCGCCGTCCGTGTCTGGGAAAAAGATGTCCGATGTATATCCGAAAACCTCGGCTTGCCACTTCGTGTATTCTCTGATCTCGTCGATGACCTGTCGGAGTTCGGCTTGAATGAACACGTCTCGTTTACTGTCAAAGGTCTTTGCATCGGTGATCACTTTATTGTTCGCATCATATGTCTTTGTGACGCGGATATACTTGCCCCAGACGTCAACGTTATCGAGTGCAACCGTTTCACCGATTCTCAAGCCCGACAGGAGCAAAAAGCGGGACAAGAGAATCCATCGTTTCTCGGTCATCGCTGACAAGAGCGCATTGATCTCATCATTCTCAAGGAATTTGTCTTGAATCCGTTCTTTCTTGGGCGTGTCTTGAAATGGGGACAATTTATCGTACACCTCACGAGATGCGACAAGGTCATTCCGATAACACCACAACCAAAAAGTCTTGAAGATTTTGAGGAATCCGTTCAAGGTTCGGTTCTCTCTTCCAGACTCGATGAATTTCTTTCGGACAAAGCCCGCCGTCATGTTTTCGAGATATGCGTCCCCCGTGATCTTGATGATCGAGGACAAGGAAATCCTTGCCTTGCGAACCGATGACGGTTTCAGATTCTTCTCAATGTCTTTCAGATAGAGTGCAATTGCCTCGGAGAATAGGAGACGTTTGACGGAGAGTTTCGCAATCCTGTCAGAAAGCCTCTTAAACGCCTCTTGTTCGGCTTTTAATCCGTTGCCCTTAATCTTCACCGACAGAACCTTGACAAGACCCGTGTCGGGCATTTTAACGCGTTCTTGCACCATTCCCTTATATATCCACATGGTCGTCTCCTTTCTCGATCATCTTGGCATATGTGACGAGCCTTGAGACCGACGGAGCGAGTATCAAGTGATACGGTTCAACCTCAAGAGCCTTTGCCAGATCAGCGACTTTCGTTTGTGGAATGTCCATCTGTCCGAGTTCAATCTTGGAAATTGATGACGCGGGGTTTGACCCGTCGACATAACCCGCACGTCTGCCGAGTTCCCTCTGTGATAAGCCTAATTTTTCACGATAGAATTTCACTCTCTGCCCGAAATCTTTCATGTACTGTTTTTTCTCATTTTCCGTCATATTCGTTCACCCCCTTTCAAGTCTATATTATCGCATAAGTTTACAAAAAGCAAAAATCGAGAGTAAATAACATTTGACAAATGTAACTTGACACGATATATTACATTTATCGTGTTACTTGACACGATAATTAAGCGAAAGGAGAAAAATGAATGACAAACGCAAATTTGTTTCGGGCGGTTGTTGCGAGAAATGGCTTGAAGATGTGGCAAGTTTCCGCGACTCTTGGCATATCTCCACAGGCACTTTACAACAAACTGTCCAACAAGACACAGTTCAGCCAGACCGAACTCGGAAAGTTCCGTTTATTATTCCCAGACGTGACGGACGAAGAGTTCAAACAGATTTTTTTTGCCGTAGATGTAACGGCTCACGCGAATGCGTAGGTATTTAGCCCCGACCGACATCATGGAATTGTATCGGATAAAGAGAACAACCGCGTTCAATCTTCTCAAGGAATACGAGAGAACAGGCGGTGAGGTGATCAGAATCGGAAAACTCCGTCGGGTCGAGGAAACACAATTCACCGAATTTTTGAGGAAATCGTCACATGAGAGAAATCATTAAGTTCATTTGCACCTGTCTCATCATCATCGTTTGGGGCTTTGGAATCTACGGAACAGTACAAGCCCACATCAATCATTCAATCCCAATAGCAGAGCATTATTCGAGCGAGGAACAGGTTGAAATCAAACAACCGCCTGTCCGAACTCCCGATCTCCCAGACACGCATCTTGCAACATGGTCAGACCCGTTCGCGGTTCGTGCGGTCATACGGAACGCAACCGAGGAAGAGTGGAGACTCGTCGAGTCAATTTCCGTCGCAGAGGCGGGAAACCAAGACGTTGAGGGAGTCGCACTTGTTCAGTTGGTCGTATTCAACCGAATGGAACTTTACGGACTCAATGCACGTCAGACCATATTCGCACCGAATCAGTTTTACACGGTCGGCATGAGTGGCGGGAATGAATTGAGCGCACAGGCGAGAGAGTTGGTCTCATGCGGTTGGGACGAGAGTCAAGGCGCAATTTACTTTTGTTCGACAGGTTGGAATCAATACGGCGACGAACATCTTTTCAAACATGGTGATCATTTTTTCAGCAGATGAAAGGAGACAAAGAAATGGCAGAAAAGGAAAGACCGAAAGTTCTGGGAAACAAGTCGGACGGTTACAAGTACCACTATACATCACTATCGGACATCGTCATCGCGGGGTATGATCTCCCACCCATGAGAATCGCAACGTTGACCAATAACAACGGAGACCCCGTCATCGTGGACGGTCGTCCTGTGGAATACATCGAGGTGCAGAGACATTGCGGAATAGTTCACGGGGACGACGGAACAATTGAGACAAGCGGTTGCGAATGGATAAGAGGCGCGAGAGTGGTCATTCCCAAACAGGCAGAGGGAGCAAAGGACAACAAGACCATGAACGACGCGCAATTGTACGGGAGTGCAATCACATACGCGAGACGTTACACCGCGATGTTGTTCTTCGGAATCGCCTGTGATGATGATGACAAACTCGAGGTCAAGACACAGGCAGAGGCACAGGCACAGGAACTCGCAAACATGAAAGATGATCTCCTCGAACTTTACAAGAAAGTCGGCGGGAAAGCCTTTGAAACCTATCTCAAGGAACGCGGGGGATTATCGTTCGAGACCTATCCCAAGATCAAGGCAGAACTCATGAAGAGAATCACAGACAAGGCAGAAAAGGAGACCAAAGAATGAACAGAGTCGAGATCATCGGGCGTCTGACAAGGGACGCAAATCTTCAATCATCAGCAAACGGGACAACATTTTATCACAACGGCATCGCCGTAGATCGCAAGGGCAAGGACGCGGGAACGGATTTCTTCAATCTTCTGGCATTCAATAAGACCGCGGAGTTCTTGGACAAGTATTTCCGCAAGGGTTCAAAGATTGCAATCAGCGGTCGTCTCCAGAGTGGCGAGTACACCAAACAGGACGGAACAAAGGTCACAACCGTTGAGATCGTCGTCGAGGAGTGCGATTTCTGCGAGTCAAAGAGTGAATCAAAGAGCGAATCTAAACCCGCACAGAACGCGCCACAATCCACCAAGAACGATTTTCTGAACGTCCCCGACGGTTTGGTTGAGGAGTTACCGTTCATTTGACCACAGGCGAAAGAGAGGCAATATGGGAAGAATTAGCAAATACGACAACGTTGTTCTTTGCATCTTAAATGATCACGCCGAGGCGCGAGATGATGACTACGTTCTTTACTACTACTTTTTGAGGGAAGAGGGATTCACAATGCGCATGAATCTTGAGAACTTTCTCCTCGGAGATAGTCATTATTATCCGAAATTCGAGACCATCGCAAGGGTTCGCAGAAAACTCCAAGAGGAATATCCCGAACTCCGTCCGTCAAAGAACGAGCAGATCAGACGCGAAGAGGCAGAGGAAGATTTCCGCAGATATGCGAGGGGGGAAGAAAATGCCTAATGTATATTTTGTCGAGTTTCCAAGCAAAAGGAGAATAATCGCCGAGAACGAAGAAGAGGCAAAGGAGAAATATTTGAGAACGTTTCAACTCGGCGAAGAGGATTTAAAAGTGAGATTTGTGAGACCCGATGATTCTCCATTCGTGAAAAAGCATTCAATCGGAGTTGAAGAGGCACAGTATTTGGACACAGGCGTCACGAGGGGGAATGTGTGATGACAGAGGTTTATTTCGTTGTTGACGGCAAGGTTCAGCCAAAGCAGAGACCGAAAGTCTATCGCAACAAGTACACGGGACAGGTTCACGCAATGACACCAAAGAAAACGGTCGAGTATGAGGAAAAGGTTCGGTGTGCATATCTGGAAGAATGCGGGAGAACGAAATTCGAGGGCGCAATCCAGATGATCGTCAACGCATATGTGAGAATCCCAAGTGGGACATCAAAGAAGAATTTCAACGCAATGGTCAGCGGGGAGATCAGACCGACGAAGAAGAACGGAGACGTCGACAACCTTTTCAAAGCGATTTCCGATTCATTGAACGGCATCGCATATGATGACGACTCCCAGATTGTCGAGGCGGTTATCCGCAAATTTTATGCACCGTTTGACAAGGCAGAAATCACGATCAGAGAGGTGAGGGAATGAAATACAAATCAGTTTATGTCAGCAATGAGAACAAGCCCATCACGGGGAGTTTTCACGGGATTGTAGGGTCTTTCAAGACCAAGAACGGAATCATCTTCGAGTTCAACAGTTCGGACAATGCGAACAGGGCGTCGAAGATTCTGCGACAGAGTGGTTATGAAATCGTGAGAACAATGTGAAAGGAGATTGAGTCATGGAAAGTTCAAAGTGGCACTTTATAGATTATCCCAAGGACGAGGAAACTTGTCTCCTCAAGATGTGCGACGGTGAGGTTGCTCTTGCGGAATGGGACGTTGATGCAAAGAGGTGGCTTGACCTCGGACACGACAGGTCATGGTTCACGGGCGGTGTTGCCTGTTGGATATATGTCTCTGATCTGGCAATTCCGCAGACCGTCAAGCAGATGCCGTCAGCGAGGTGATGAAATGAAACTTGTATGTGAAATTGTTCTCCCAGACAATGCGGACATCAAGACGAAACTCGATGCAATGGCAAAGGCGGGGAGAGACGAGTCGATGTGGAGAACGGTCATGTCCCGCGAGGGAATGGTCGCAAGGACGAGTTTTGAGAACAAGTGCGGTTCATGTCAGTATTTCAGACCGTTTGATGCAAAGGAAAGACCATATCTGAAATCATGCGGAGAATGCGACAAAGGACACGTCTGGGGAGCGAGATCGAGAAAGGCTTGCAAGGACTACGAAAGGAAACAGGTATGAATCACGGAATCATTTTACATGAGGAATATAGGGAGAGAATGAAAAAGTTCTCTCCCGAGAGGTTGGGATTGTTGGTTCAGAATTTGTTCCGCGTTGATGACGGTGAAAAGCCTTTGTCATTCCCAGATGATGAGGCACTTGATGTGTTCTCGGAGATTGTTTGTGCAAGGCTTGAGAGAGACCTTTCGATGTCGGAAAAGCAGAGGTTGAACAGACTCGGAAAAACCAAACAAGAACCAAAAAAAACCAAAAATAACCAAAAAGAACCAAACGAAAACCAAAAAAAACCCCTATTACCTATTACCAATAACCAATTACCTATTACCAATAAAGACAAAAAGACATACGGCGAGTGCGCGAATGTTTATCTGACCGATGAGGAGTATTCGAAGATCAAGGACGACGGTCTCACAGGACTCATCGAGGAGTTATCACTCTACATCGCATCAAAGGGTGACAAGTACCGTTCACATTATGCCGTCATCAGACAATGGGCGAACCGTAGGAAGAAAGAACAGGACGCAAAGGTTATCAGACCGAATCAGTTCACGAGCGGGGTTCAAAGCAGAGACATTGATTTCTCCGATTTGGAGAAAAGGTTAATCAAGAATTGAGGTGACCAGATGAGTGATAACAATGAGAACGTGATTGAGTTCTTGAAGAATCAGCAGACCGCAACGGTTTGTTTTAGTCAGCAGAGGTTCGTGAACCGCATCATGGAACTTGCGAAGAATTATCCACAGGTTTGCGTGATCAAGGACATGAACAACGACGGGAGCATCGTCGCACACATTCCTGTCGAATGGGTGAAGATTCGACCGCCTCGTCAGATGACAGAGGGACAACGAATTGAACTCGTTGAAAGATTAGAGCGAATACGTCCACACCACAAGGTGTCAAATGACCCAAATTCGCATGAAAATACATCAGACGATAAAATTATCGACTAAAACGAAAGACGACCGATTTGGGGCATTTAAACGTGATACAGACGTAAAGGAGATAAACGAATGAATTATGAACGCATAATCAAGAGACTCGTCAATGTTCTTGATGAGAAATACGACGAGATCGAGGACGAATACAAGGAACTGTCCAAGAATATGGACAAGGCTCTCGAAGATGTGAACCAGAACGGAATCCATGAACTCAAAGACCTGTCATATTGTCTGGGACGCATGAAGATGGTGAGCGACATCAGATGTTTTGTCATCGAGATGATCACCAAGGAGTTCGGAGAGGGGGACGATCTGAAATGAGGAACAGGGAAAAGATTTACATCTGTGACCCGAAGAAGAACGAGAAATGTAAAAAGACGGCTTGTCAGACCTTGTGTTTTTGCACATTGAATGAAGAATGCAAGGCGACGGGGCTTGAGTGGTTAAAACACAAGATTGCAGAGATGAAAGCGGGTGAGTGAATGGGCGATTGGAGCAACAATCTGGAATATGAGCATCGTGAATATTACGGTCATTTTTATGACACGGACGAGGACGTTCACGAGGAAGAGACGGAAGAAATGACAACTGTTGAGATATTAAAAGAAATGGCTTTCACAGCGACCGAGACACAGCGTAGAGCATTGGAAGATGCTATATCGGCTTTATCCGAGAACAAGGGAAAGTGGATAGAGGTAGTTACAGAAAGATTCCCGAACGGTGAAAAGCGAATGTGGCACTATGAATGTTCTGCTTGTAGTACGGGAGAACCACCTTGCCCGATAAATAAGGAGCATTGGGATTTTTGCCCTAATTGCGGAGCAGATATGAGAGGTGAGTGAATGAAACTGATAATTGATATTCCCGAGGTCTATTACGAAGCGTTGTCAAAAACCGAAGAAATAATATCTTCACAGAGAAGTGGCAAAACTTTGATGAGTGTCATTTATTCTGCCGTTGGGAACGGCACTCCGCTTGATTCCATAAAGGCAGAGATAGACAAGGCACAAGAACCCTATCAGACGAGTACGGCTTATGACGAGGGTGTTCGGTTTGGCTTGATGTTAGCCTATCAAATTGTTGATAGATACAAGGCAGAAAGTGAGGACAAAAAATGAAAGTTGGTACACCTTTTGAGGTGACAAAGGAAGAATATGAGAGATCGCTCGAGAATGGCGGTTACATGGCGGGAGAAGATGTTCGGAAACATTTCGATGATTCTATCCTGTGCGGGTACGGGCTTTACTGTTGCAAGATTCACCAAACAGATGACGGGCGATATATATGCACATACGAGATCGGGAGTTCATGCGATTGAAAGGGGGAGCGATGAACGCGAAACAATATCTGTTGCAGAGCATTCGAATCCGCGAGAGTCTGTTTTACATCAAGCAGAGAATCGAGAAACTTGAGACCGATTTGGGATATCACCCGAAACAGTTGGACGATTCTGGAGCAAGTAAAGCATCGGGAGCGAATGACAAGGTTGGGGACACACTTGCGGAGATTGCTGATCTTGAGCGTGAATGGCTTGCCAAGAGAATGGAACTTGAGAAGAAGAACGAGGAGATCAGAACATTCATCGAGAAGTTGGACAATCCGACATACAGAGCGGTTCTGTCATATCGTTACATTCACGAGAATCCCAGATTCCCGACAAGGCTCAATTCATGGGTGACGGTTGCATTCAAGGTCGGTCTTGCCAATGAGGACACGGCAAGGATTACACATAACAGGGCGTTGAGGATTCTTGAAAAAAATATGTGAGGTGTTCGGTTTTGTTCGGTTTGGTTATGTTATTTTGTTATCGGTGCAAATAGAACAGATGTGACCCAATTACCTCACGAGCAAAGGGGCGTTTCCATGTTGGAGACGTCCTTTTGTATTGCCTTATGAGCCAAGGAGAACAGGCACAATTTTATAAGACAAAGGCATGGCAGAATTGCCGTGATGCGTATTTCAGAAAGGTCGGGGGACTCTGTGAGAAATGCAAGGCAAGGGGACTCATTGTTCCCGCGGAGATCATACACCACAAGGTGCATCTCAATGCGGTCAACATCTATGACCCGACGGTCACATTGAATCCCGATAACCTTGAGGCACTCTGTCGGAACTGTCACGGGGCAGAACACGGACGTCCAAGGCGTTACAAGGTCGAGGAAGATGGGAGCATATGCCCCCTATGAGTAAAATTTTGGACATTAGCGGTAGAC
>ODAI013964616.1_pt1 | contig 27089 bp, 26 predicted proteins | sample 1539321 | NCBI WGS metagenome assembly ODAI01 (sample SAMN02144231, study PRJEB22623) | gut metagenome | biome: sheep rumen | host: Ovis aries | place: New Zealand
CACGTGGTGGGACCCGAGAAAGGACTCTCGCTGCCAGGTATGACCATCGTCTGCGGCGACTCCCACACCAGCACGCACGGCGCCATGGGAGCCATTGCCTTCGGCATCGGCACGAGCGAGGGGGAGATGGTGATGGCCTCAGAATGCATCCTGCAGCAGAAACCTAAGTCGATGCGGATAACCGTGAACGGAACGCTTGGCCCACTAGTCACGGCCAAGGACATGGCTCTTTTCCTGATGAGCAGGCTCACCACCTCAGGGGCAACAGGCCATTTCGTGGAATATGCCGGCACAGCCGTCGAGGGACTGTCGATGGAAGGCAGACTGACGTTGTGCAACCTCTCAATCGAAATGGGTGCCCGGGGCGGTATTGTGGCTCCCGATGAGGTGACGTTCGAATATCTGCGCCATTGTGAACATGCGCCGAAAGGCGAGGCGTGGGACAAGGCGGTGGCTTTCTGGCGCACGCTCCGCAGCGGCGACGATGCCGTCTTCGACCGCGAGGTGGAGTTTGATGCCGCCGACATTGAGCCTCGCATCACTTATGGGACCAATCCCGGCATGGGAATCGGCATCAGCGAGCACATTCCTACGGTCGACATGATTGCAGAGTCGGGTAGGGCATCGTTCGAAAGAAGCCTGCGCTACATGGGGTTCCGAGCTGGTGAAAGGCTGTTGGGCAAGAAGGTCGACTACGTGTTCCTTGGTGCCTGCACCAACGGGCGCATAGAGGACTTCCGCGCCTTTGCCTCCGTTGTGAAGGGCAGGCAGAAGGCCGAGCATGTCGTGGCGTGGCTGGTGCCTGGCTCGTGGAAGGTCTACAGGCAGATTCAGGCCGAGGGACTTGACCGCATCCTTCAGCAGGCGGGCTTCGAGATTCGTCAACCCAGTTGTTCGGCCTGTCTGGCCATGAACGACGACAAGGTGCCCGCGGGCAAGCTCTGCGTCTCGACAAGCAACCGCAATTTTGAAGGACGGCAGGGCCCTGGCTCGCGAACTATACTTGCCAGTCCTCTGGTGGCCGCCGCCGCCGCCGTGACGGGTGAGATTACTGACCCCAGAACCATTTGAATTACCAACTTCCAGAAACGAAAATAAACTGATATGAAGCAAAAGTTTGATGTCGTCACCAGCACTTGCATCCCTCTTCCGCTCGAGAACATCGATACCGACCAGATTATTCCTGCCCGCTATCTGAAAGCTACTGGCAGGGAGGGCATGGGCGATTTTCTCTTCCGCGACTGGCGATTCGATGAAGCCGGAAGGAAGAACCCCGAGTTCGTCATGAACAACCCCGACTATCAGGGCGTGATTCTTGTTGCGGGAAAGAATTTCGGATGTGGCTCCAGCCGAGAGCATGCTGCCTGGGCCATTGCCGACTATGGCTTCCGTGTGGTTGTGAGCTCGTTTTTTGCTGATATCCATAAGCAGAACGAACTGAACAACTTTGTGTTGCCGGTGGTCGTCAGCGAGGAATTCCTGCAACATCTCTTCGACTGCATTTCGGCTGATCACCAGACCAAGGTGGAGGTTAATCTGCCAGAGCAGACGATTACGAATCTGGCGAACGGCGAGCAGGAGCACTTCGACATCAATGGCTTCAAGAAACATTGCCTCATCAACGGGTTGGACGACATCGACTTCCTTGTGGCCAATCGCGACAAGGTGGAGGCTTGGGAAGAGAAAAATCAGTAAACCAAAGATAAAAGACTATGAAACTGAACATTGCCATTCTCTCCGGCGACGGCATCGGTCCGGAAATCATGAAGCAAGGGGTTGGGGTGCTCAACGCCATTGCGGAGAAGTTTAATCATGAATTCAATTATCAGGAGGCCATTTGTGGCGCTCATGCCATCGACCTTGTCGGCGATCCTTATCCTGCCGAGACCCACGAAGCCTGCATGAAGGCCGACGCCGTGCTCTTTGCGGCTGTCGGCGACTTGCGGTTTGACAACGACCCAACGGCAAAGGTGCGACCAGAACAGGGATTGTTGGCCATGCGCAAGCAGCTGGGACTCTTTGCCAACATACGCCCTGTGGCCACGTTCGATTCCTTGCTCCACATGTCGCCCCTGAAGGACGAACTCTTGCGGGGAGCCGACTTCATCGTGATCAGGGAACTCACCGGCGGAATGTATTTCGGCGAGAAATATCAGGACAATGACAAGGCCTACGACACCGACATCTACACTCGCCCCGAGATTGAGCGAATCCTGAAGGTGGCGTTCGAATATGCCCAAAAGCGGCGTAAGCACCTGACGGTGGTCGACAAGGCTAACGTCTTGGCCAGCAGTAGGTTGTGGCGACAGATTGCAAAAGAGATGGAACCGCGCTATCCAGATGTGACGACCGACTACATGTTTATAGATAATGCCTCTATGCGCGTGCTCACCGAGCCTCGGTTCTTCGACGTGATTGTTACGGAGAACACGTTTGGCGACATTCTTACCGACGAGACTTCGTGCATCACCGGGTCGATGGGGCTTCAGCCATCGGCTTCGCTAGGTCTGCACACACCACTCTTCGAACCCGTTCACGGCTCTTGGCCGCAGGCCGCAGGTCAGAACAAGGCCAACCCGCTTGCCCAAATTCTCTCTGCAGCCATGCTTCTGGAGCATTTCGGCCTGAAGCAGGAGGGGGCACTCGTGCGTGAGGCCGTCGATGAGAGTCTGCTTCAGAATGTGCGCACGCCAGAGATTCAAGTCGAGAGTGGCGCTCACTACGGCACAAAGGAAGTGGGCCAATGGATTGTTGACTATATTCGCAAGCACTAAGCCGTGAAGAAACTTCTTTTTACTCAACGATGCAAGCTCGCCTTTCTGGCTGGTTTGCTGGTTGTCTTGGCAACTGACGCCTGTGCCCAGAGGTCGGTTGGCCTGCGCGATTCTTTGCTCAAGGCCACGAACGAAATGGAGTATCATCCTGACTCTGTCGACCTTCGGCTCAAGCGGGCGGGCATCAACCTGCTCCTGGAGGAATGGCAGAAGGCAAAGGATGATTATGACTTGATTCTGAGGTTGGAACCGGAGAATGTGGCAGCCCTTTATTTTCGTGCCTACGCCAACGAGCGATTGCACCGCTATGGGTTTGCCCGACTTGATTACGAGTCGGTGCTCCGCCTTGTTCCCGGCAATTTCGAAGCTCGGCTCGGGCTGGCCCTCCTGAACCAAAAGGACCGCCATTTCACGGAGGCACTCGACCAACTGAACCAGCTGGTTGAGCAAAATCCTGACAGCGCCGTTGCCTATGCCGCAAGGGCAGGGGTGGAAGTTGAGCGCGAGATGCTTGACTTGGCCGAATATGACTATGGTCAGGCCCTTCGTCTTTCGCCCGACAACCGCGACTTCCTGCTGGCTCATGCCGACGTCTGTCTGAAGTTGAAGCACCTGGAAAAAGCACGTACCGACCTCGACCGCCTGGTCGAACTCGGTACGTCACGCGCCGCGCTTACTGATTATTATAAGCGATTGCGAAAGAAATGAGAGGGCAAGCCTAGTATTTTTTCCTGACTGCCTCGAGCGCCTTCACCCAATCGGTGTCTAACGAGAATTGGGTGATGAAGTTGTCGTTGTTGAAATAAGACAAGATCAACTCTTTGTCCATGTCGTTGAACAGCGGATTGTTGATGCTGGCATCCTTGAAAATGGTGATGACAATGTCGCGGTCGGACTTCTTCTTAGCCTTTGCCAGACGCTCCATATAGAGCTGGATGTACTCGTGCATGGCCAACGACTGCTCGTTGAGCATCGTCACGGTCTTGTTGAAGAACTCCAGGTTGGTGGTGTCGCGAAGCACGTCGTCGCGCACTTTCATGGCCATGTAGCTCAGTTCGTCGTACTTGAACGTGGCAATCTTGCGCGTTTCGATGTCTTTCGTCCGATCGTCGGCAACCGATTTGGCATCGTCGAGCAGAATGCGGAACACGTCCTGGGCCATCGCTGTTGTTGCGGTGGCGAGGCTGATGACAGCCATTAAGATTATTTTCTTCATTCTCATGATGGGTTTCTTCTGTCTTTTATTTGTGTTTAATGATTTGATTCCTACCTGATATTATTTTGACGGATGTAGGTCCAAGAAGTTTAATCGGACTTCGGTTTTCGGCCTGTGCTGACTCGCGTTTGATTCTTGCTGACGAAGTCTTTCCACCCGCGGTAGTTCTTGGCGCCGGTTTCTGGACGGTTCAGTTGCAGGAAGTGGCAATAAGCAGCTCCAAGCGCGTCGGTCGCGTCCATGTATTTCGGCATTTCTTCGGCATCAAGTTTCAGCATGCGTTGCAACATGCCGGCCACTTGTTCTTTCGAGGCTGACCCGTTTCCCGTGATGGCCATCTTGATTTTCATGGGGGCATATTCGTGGATGGGAACGTCATGGTGGATGGCGGCGGCGATGGCTACACCCTGGGCGCGGCCGAGTTTCAGCATCGATTGCACGTTCTTGCCGAAGAAGGGAGCCTCGATGGCCATCTCGTCGGGAAGATAGGCGTCGATGATGCCCGTCACGCGTTCGAAGATGTGGCCAAGGCGCAGGTAGGGGTCGGTTTGCTTATGTAGGTCAATGACACCCATGGCCACCATCTCGGCTTTTTGTCCTACGGCACGAATGATGCCATAGCCCATCACGTTTGTGCCGGGATCGATGCCGAGAATGATTCGTTCAGCCTGGACCTTCATCTGTTTGCTTTTTTGTGAACCTGTCTTAATGGAGAAGTCTCCACTCGTCTTATCTGTCAATATAGGGGTTGGTGGCGACCTCCTGGCCTATGGTGGTCGATGGGCCGTGGCCGGGTAGCACCTTGGTTTCGTCGGGCAGTTGCGAGAGGGTGCGCAGACTCTGAATGAGCATGAACATCGAACCGCCGCTGAGGTCGCTTCGTCCGATGGACTGGTAGAAGAGTGTGTCGCCCGTGAAGAGAACGTGTTCGGCCTCGCAATAGAAGCAAATGCAGCCCGGCGAGTGGCCGGGAGTTTCCATGACGGTCAGCTGGTGGCAGCCGAAGCTGATGGTGTCGTCGGAGGTCAGCAGGCGTCCGATGGGGGGCAGTTCTTCGTCTAAGGCCATCTGGAAGAAATGTTCGGCTTGCTGGTCACCCTGGGTGATGAAGACCTCGTCGTCTTTGTGAAGCTCAACGAGCAGTCCGAACTCGTCGTGGATGAACTTATTGCCAAAGTTATGGTCCAGATGGCCGTGCGTGGCAAGTAAGTGCTTGGGAACGAGTTCGTTATCTTTGATGTAGTGAAGTATTGCTGCTTTTTCTTCGGGGTAGTAAGCTCCGCAGTCAACGATGACGCATTCCTTGGTTTCATCGCTCACCACGTAGCAGTTTTCCTGAAGCATGTTGCATTCGAAAGCTTGAATTTTCAGCATGGGACGTAGATGATGTTTTTCTCCTTAAACCATTCTTCTTCAAAAAATTGGCTGATGGCGGTCACCTCGGCGATGCGCCGGTAGGGGCTGATTTCGGAATCGACGTTTCCGCCTTTCAGGCAAATCACTCCGTTCATCATCGCGTTGTGCTGCTTGCGCGAGATGTTCTTCTTTACGATTTTCATCAGGTCGGGTAGGGGCATCACCGCACGACTCACCACGAAATCGAATTGTCCGCGTTCTTCTTCGCCACGCAGGTGGGCCGCCACGACATTCTCCAATCCGATGGCTTTTGCCACTTCCGTTGCCACGAGAATCTTCTTGCCGGTTCCGTCGATGAGCTTGAAGCGGCATTCGGGATACATGATGGCCAGGGGGATGCCGGGGAAGCCGCCGCCGGTGCCAAAGTCCAGAACCGTCGTATCCTTCTGGAAACCATAAGCCTTGGCTATGGCAAGCGAATGCAGGACGTGATGCTCATAAAGATTGTCGATGTCCTTGCGCGAAATGACGTTGATTTTTGCATTCCAATCGCGATAAAGCTCCATCAGCGCAGCATATTGTTCGCGCTGGCATTCGCTCAGGTGGGGGAAGTATTTGATGATCTTTTCCATTCTTTTCGTCACGTTTTGTGGAAGTCATTTCAGGAGTCCCTTCAGGTCCTTCTTGCTGATTTCAATCCTGAACGCTCCTTGGTCGTGAGGTGCTATTTCGTCCTCGCCATAGATGAACGTCAGGGATTTCTTCGAAAGCACGAAGTTGCCAGATGCATAGACGTCGGTATTGACAAACAATCCCTTCTCGCGCAGTTCCTCCAACGACTTCACTTTCAGTTGCTGACAGAATTGCTCGGTGATGAGTTCCACCAGTTTCTGTGCGGCATCTTCTTCGAAAAGGTCTTCCAGGCGAATGATGTTGCCTTTCCGCGTGTCGATGTTCAGGACAAGGGTTTGCTTGATGCCATGCATTCCGCCGCCGTAGGTGTAGACCTCGGTGAAATAGTTCAGGATGTCGTCGTCGCCCTCCTCAAACCGGGAATGCACTTGATATTCCACATTGTAGGAACTTGCGTGTTCCTGGTCGGCTCTGTAGAGTGGACCGTATTCATCCAGATACTCTTGCAGATAGCGGCCGGCGAATGAATCGACGAGCGCCTTTACGGAGAGTTTCTCCCTGCTGAGCGAGAAATAGTCGGGCGTGAGCACACCGGCACGCAGCAACGTGTCGTTCATCTTGTTGGCCTTTTCCTCTTTCAGGTAGTGCAGGTGCAGCGACAACTTGCATCGCGGGGCACCCTCTGCCGTGGTCAGGGCCAACGTAGAATCGAGCACGACACTATCTATTTCATATCCGCCCACACGTACTGCCTTCTGTCTTGACGAGCACGAAAGGCCGACAAGGCAAATGCAGAATAGTGCGACCGCGTTCCATGCCGCCGCACTTTTCTTGCGTGGGTGCTGAGGGGTGAACATTCCTTAATAGCTTCTGGCAATGATGACGCGATACTTTGCAGGCTTGCCTGTGACCATGTCGACACCCGGAGTCTGCTCGTAGCCATAAGGCACGCAGCGGATTGTGGCCTGTGTTTCCTCCTTGATTCGTGCCTCGGTCTCGGCTGTGCCGTCCCAATGGCAGAGGAAGAAGCCGCCGTCCTTCACGCGTTCCTTGAATTCCTCGTAGTTCTCGCATTCGTAGATGCGCTCGTCGCGATACTTGCGGGCTTTCTCGAAGATGTTCTGCTGGATGTCTTCCAACAGCTTCTCTACATATTCCGTGATGCCTTCCAGCGGGCGGGTTTCCTTCTCCAACGTGTCGCGGCGCATCACCTCGATGGTTCCATTCTCCAGGTCGCGGGCGCCCAGCACCAGTCTTACGGGCACACCCTTCAGCTCGTAGTCGGCAAACTTGAAGCCGGGACGCTTGTTGTCGGCATTGTCGAACTTCACGCTGATGCCCTTCTTGCGCAATTCTTCAATGATGGGCTCCACCTCTTTGTTGACGAGTTCCATCTGTTCGGGCTTCGTGGCGATAGGAATAATGACCACCTGAATCGGAGCGAGTCGCGGCGGCAGCACGAGTCCGTTGTCGTCGCTATGGGTCATGATGAGTGCACCAATCAGTCGAGTCGAGACACCCCACGACGTTGCCCAAACATATTCGGGCTTGTTCTCCTTATTTAAATAGGTGACGTCGAATGCCTTGGCAAAGTTCTGACCCAGGAAATGCGAGGTACCGCTCTGCAGGGCCTTGCCGTCCTGCATCATGGCTTCGATGGTGTAGGTGTCCAGCGCACCGGCAAAACGCTCGGTCTCGCTCTTCACGCCCTGCACGACGGGCACGGCCATCCACTTCTCTGCAAAGTCGGCATAGACCTTCAGCATGAGCTTGGCCTCGGCTTCTGCCTCCTCGCGGGTGGCGTGGGCTGTGTGACCCTCCTGCCAGAGGAATTCGCTGGTGCGCAGGAACGGACGCGTACGCATTTCCCAGCGCATCACGTTGCACCACTGGTTGCACAGCAGAGGCAGGTCGCGCCATGAGTGGATCCAGTTTTTATAGGTGTTCCAGATGATGGTCTCCGATGTCGGGCGAATGATGAGTTCTTCCTCCAGGCGGGCGGCAGGGTCAACTTCAACGCCGCTCTTGTCTTCCTTGGAGCGCAGGCGATAGTGCGTCACCACGGCACACTCCTTTGCGAAGCCCTCAACGTGCTCGGCCTCACGCGAAAGGAATGACTTCGGAATCAGCAAGGGGAAGTAGGCGTTCTGAACACCCGTCTCCTTGAACATCTTGTCCAGCTGATGCTGCATTTTCTCCCAGATAGCATATCCATAGGGTTTGATGACCATGCAGCCGCGAACGGCAGATTGTTCGGCCAGGTCGGCCTTCACTACCAAGTCGTTATACCACTGACTATAATTGTCAGCTCTTTTTGTCAAATCTTTGAGTTCTTTTGCCATATTTATGCGAATGTTTTTAAAATTTGCCGCAAAATTACAAAAAAATGTTGGGAAAAGTACGAGAAAGTCAAAAAAAGAATTACCTTTGCAGTAGATTTGCATCATATTTTGCCTTCTCGGGTTAAACGTTCGGGCAATATTTACGTCAAACCATTAAAATGTGACTGAAGATTTTATTAACTCTTAAAACATTTGTGTATATGAAGAAAATGAAGTTTATGACACTCGGAATGTGTCTCGCAGTTCTTGTAAGTTGTGGCACAGCCACGAAGAATGGTGCCCTCATCGGTACAGGTGCTGGTGCAGCTCTTGGCGCAATCATCGGCAAGATCGCTGGTAATACTGCCGTTGGTGCAGCTATCGGTGGTGCCGTTGGTGCTGGTACAGGTGCTCTCATTGGCAAGCACATGGATAAGGTGAAGGCTCAGGCTCAGGCCGTTCAGAACGCTCAGGTTGAGTCTGTTACCTATGCTAACGGTCTTCAGGCTGTGAAGGTTACCTTCGATTCTGGCATTCTTTTCGCTACTGGCAGCTCCACGCTGAGTGCAACCGCCAAGAATTCGCTGGCTAAGTTTGCTGAGGTTCTGAAGCAGAATACCGACTGCGACGTTGCCGTGCAGGGTTATACCGACAATGCCGGCTGGAAGAACTCCACCGCCGAGCAGAGCGTTCAGAAGAACCTGAACCTCTCGCAGGAGCGTGCTCAGGCCGTGACCAACTACCTGAACTCGCTGGGTGTCAGCTACAACCAGATTCGTTCTACCACCGGTTTCGGCGAGGCCAACCCCGTTGCTGACAACAGCACCGCTGCCGGTAAGGCTCAGAACCGTCGCGTTGAGGTTTACATGTATGCTTCTCAGGCCATGATTCAGGCTGCTGAGGCTGGAACCCTGCATTAATCCTTAATGATTGTTTAGAACCATTTCAATTCCTGGAATTGCATTTTCCTCTTCTGTTTTCCCCACTCGGAATGCAGCAACGGGGGAGGGTGCAATTCCTTCTTGTATAACCTCATTTCATCAGATGAAAATCATTCGAAAGACGATTCGCTGGGCAGTCTGCCTGTTCTTTGGCTCTACCATCTTGGCAGTAGTCTTCTTTCGTTTCGTTCCGGTCTATCTTACTCCGCTGATGCTCATCCGTTGCGTTGAGCAGACCAAAGCCGGCGAGAGCCTTACCCTGCATCACCACTGGGTGTCGATGGACAAGATTTCGCCCCACATGCCCGTTGCCGTGATGGCAAGCGAGGACCAGCGCTTCCTGCTGCATCATGGTTTCGACTATGATGCCATCGAAAAGGCAGCCAAACGCAACATGAAGGGCGGAAAGAAGAAGTTCGGCGCCAGCACGATTTCGCAGCAAACCGCCAAGAATGTCTTTCTTTGGCCCGGCCGCTCGTGGGTCAGGAAGGGCCTTGAGGCCTATTTCACAACGCTCATCGAACTCCTCTGGTCGAAGCAACGCATCATGGAAGTCTATCTGAACAGCATCGAGATGGGGCAGGGCATCTATGGAGTCGACGCCGTTGCCGAATACCACTTTGGCAAGTCTGCTGCCGATTTGTCGCGGTCAGATTGTGCGCTCATAGCTGCAACGTTGCCCAATCCTCGCAAGTTCAGCAGTCGAGAGCCCAGCTCCTACATGCGTCAGCGCCAGCATCGCATCGAGAAGGAAATGAAGTTCATGCCTTCTTTCCCGAGAGAAGGAGAGGACTTCGACCCTTCAACAGCCTCCGGCGGGGTCTATCGCAATGGCCGTTGACCCTTTGAGAATGGCTTTCTCCAGCCAGCTTTTATTCTTAAAAACAGCGTTTTCATTCGTGAAAACCACCTTTTGCGCATCAATATTTGGATGTGTCGTTTCTTTTTTGTACCTTTGCAAGCTGAAATCGAAATTGATAATTATTGACAAAACAATATGAGCAAACAGACAGAGAAAATCAAGGAATTGATTGCAAAGCGCGAGAAAGCTCGTCTGGGTGGTGGCGAAAAGGCCATCGACAAGCAGCATCAGCGCGGTAAATACACGGCTCGCGAGCGCATCGAAATGCTCGTCGACGAAGGTTCGTTCGAAGAATACGACATGTTCAAGCTTCATCGTTGCCACAACTTCGGCATGGAGAAGAAGCAGTTCCTGGGCGATGGCGTCGTGGTTGGTTCGGCCACTATCGGCGGCCGACTGGTCTATGTGTCCGCACAGGACTTCACCGTGAATGGCGGTTCGCTTTCAGAAACCATGTCGCAGAAAATCTGCAAGGTCATGGACATGGCTATGCAGAACGGGGCACCGATGATTTGCATGAACGACTCTGGTGGTGCTCGCATTCAGGAGGGCATCTGCTCGCTGGCCGGTTATGGCGAAATCTTCGAGCGCAACATCCTCGCTTCGGGCGTCATTCCACAGATTTCGGCCATCATGGGCCCGTGTGCAGGTGGTGCTGTCTACAGCCCGGCTCTGACCGACTTCATCCTGATGATGGAGAACACCAGCTACATGTTCCTCACCGGTCCTGCCGTCGTGAAGACCGTGACGGGCGAGAGCGTTGATGCTGAGAGCCTTGGCGGTGCCAGCGTGCATGCTTCGAAGAGCGGCGTCACCTCATTCACCGCCAAGACCGAGGAGGAAGCGATGGCCATGATTAAGACCCTGCTGAGCTATCTGCCCTCGAACAACATGGAGGAAGCTCCGCGTGTGGAGTGCACCGACCCCATCGATCGCAAGGAAGACCTCCTGAACGAAATCATTCCGGACGACCCCAACAAGGCTTACGACATGTATAAGGTCATCTCGGCCCTTGTCGACAACGGCGAGTTCTTCGAGGTTCAACCCAAGTTTGCAAAGAACATCATCGTCGGCTTTGCACGTTTCAACGGTCAGAGCGTAGGTGTCGTGGCCAATCAGCCAGCCGCCTATGCAGGCGTGCTCGACACCAATGCCTCGCGCAAGGGTGCCCGCTTCGTGCGTTTCTGCGATGCCTTCAACATTCCCATCGTGTCCTTGGTCGACGTTCCCGGATTCCTTCCCGGCACCGGACAGGAGTACAACGCCGTGATTCTGCATGGTGCACAGTTGCTTTACGCCTATGGTGAAGCCACCGTTCCCAAGATTACGATCACCCTGCGCAAGTCGTATGGTGGAAGCCACATCGTGATGGGATGCAAGCAGCTGCGGGCCGACCTGAACTTTGCCTGGCCTTCCAGCGAGATTGCCGTGATGGGTGCCAGCGGAGCCGTGGCTGTGCTCTGCGCCAAGGAGGCCAAGGCCAAGAAGGAAGCCGGCGAAGACGTGCGCGCTTTCCTGGCTGAGAAAGAGGAGGAGTACAGCGACCTCTTTGCCAATCCCTATCAGGCAGCACAATATGGCTACATCGACGACGTGATTGAACCTCGCAACACGCGTTTCCGCATCTGTCGCGGTCTGGCTCAGCTGGCCTGCAAGAAGCAGTCGCTGCCTGCCAAGAAGCATGGTTGCATGCCCATGTAAGTTAATGACCCCAAAAACGATTCATGGCTATGACTATCGACAAGAACATCTATGCAGCCATCGCTCTGGCGCTTCACGAATACAAAGGCAACAACGTTCATGACAAGGAACCGGGCTTCATCACCATCCAGCCCCGTCACACGTTGTGGAATGCCAAGTTTCAAGTAATGACTCCCAAACCCCAAAAGAGATGAAAGAATATAAATACACCATCGACGGAAAAGAATACCTCGTGGCCATTGGCGACATTGCCGACAACGTGGCAACGGTAACCGTCAACGGAGAAGAGTTCCACGTAGAGATGGAACCCGAACAGGAACCCGAGAAGAAGAAGGTTGTGCTGGGACAGCCCGCAGAGAACACCGAGAGCGAGGCCACGCCCGCAGCCAACGTGAATGTGAACAACGCCGTGAAGGCTCCGCTGCCGGGTGTCATCACCGACATCAAGGTAGCTGTCGGCGACAAGGTGAAAAAGGGCGATGTCGTCATCGTTCTTGAGGCCATGAAGATGGCTAACAACCTCGAGGCAGAGGCCGACGGCACCGTGACCGCCATCTGTGTGAAGATGGGCGAGAACGTCATGGAGGATGCTCCGCTTGTGGTTATTGAGTAATACTCAATATTCAAAAATGTTGAAAAAAGTAAAAACACTTGCAGGTGAAAAGGTAAAAATCTCTAAAAAAGTGTAGATTTGCGCCTTTTCACCTTGTTTATATTTCTGAATCTCATTTTTTTTTCTTACCTTTGCCTTATAATTTGAGATGATATGGCAAAAAAAGTATTGTTCATCAATCAGGAAATCATTCCCTATGTTCCTGAGACTGAAATGTCAGTAATGGGTAAGCAGCTTCCTAACAAAATTCAGGAGAGCGGCTATGAGATTCGTACGTTCATGCCCAAGTGGGGTTCCATCAACGAGCGTCGCGGCATGTTGCACGAAGTGCAGCGCCTGTCGGGCATGAATCTCATCATTGACGACACCGACCATCCCATCGTAATCAAAGTGGCATCGATTCCCGGAACACGCATCCAGGTTTACTTCATCGACAACGAAGACTACTTCAGCAAGCGGCAGATGACTGTCGACGAGCTGGGAGAGGAATATCCCGATAATGGCGAGCGGGCCATCTTTTTTGCCCGTGGCGTGCTCGAGACGATGAAGAAGCTGCGTTGGGCTCCCGACATCATCCATTGCCAGGGATGGATGTCGGCTGCCATTCCCCTCTACATCAAGACAGCCTATAAGGAAGAACCCTGGTTTGCCAACACCAAGGTCATCACGTCGCTCTTCCACGAGCAGCCCAAGGGCACGCTTGGCGACAACTTCAAGCGATGCATCGAGTTCCGCGAGGCAAAGGCAGAACTGCTGCAGTCCTACAAGGAGAACTTCGACTTCCTTGAACTTGGCAAGCTGGCCGTCGACTATAGCGATGGCATCGTGTTTGCAAGCAGCGACATTGACGAGCAACTCGCCAAATACGCAACCGACAAGAAGCTGCCAATCCTCAATTATCCCGGTGAAGATTTTGGCGATGCCTATCTCGAGTTCTACAAGCAAATCTGTCCTGAGGAATAGTTTTTCCTCGGGACTGCTCTTATTTAATAAAGTTTTCTTTAACTCTAAGATGAAACTGAAATATCTTCTCTCTGCACTCCTGGCTGTTGCCTTGCTGGCCGCCTGCGATGATACAACCAACGACATAGGAACTTCGCTCACCCACGACATGGACAATCTGGATGTCGCCACCGACACCTTCCAGGTGCAGTCGCGGTCCTTGATTGCCGACTCGGTCTATGCGCGAACCACTTATGGCTATCTTGGAAAAATCCGCGACCCGGAGACCAACGGCTCCATCACGGGCAGCTTCATGACCCAGTTCCACATGTTTGAAGATTATGAGAACACCTTCCCGAAGGCTGACAGCATCATGAGCCGTGCTGCCGATGGAACCATCATCGCCGACTCGTGTGAGATTCGTCTGTTCCTGACCAGCTTCTTTGGCGACTCTCTCGCCCCGATGAAGCTGCGTGTGGAGGAACTGGAGACACCGGTGCTCGAGAACAAGCTCTACTATTCGTCGTTCAATCCCAAGAAGAGCGGCTACGTAAGAACTGGCGGAATCGATAAGGAAATTGTCTATACGCTTTCCGACCTGAGTGTTGCCGACTCCGAGCGCAACGGCAGCACCTACACGAAGAACATCTGCATACGGCTGAACGATGCCTATACCGCCAAGGATGGCACCACCTACAACAACTACGGCAGCTATCTCATGAATGCCTACTACAAGAACCCGTCGGCATTCGGCAATTCCCTGCGCTTTGCAAAGGAGGTCGTGCCCGGCTTCAACTTTGAGCATACCGGCGGATTGGGCTCCATGGCCTACATTTCCAACAGTAAGCTGATTGTCTACTTCCGCTATGAGAGCAACGACTCCATCGAATCGGGTGTCGTTGAATTTGGCGGTACCGAGGAAGTGTTGCAGACAACGACCATCGAGAACGACCGTCAGAGCATTCTCGACATGGTGGCCGACAACACCTGCACCTATCTGAAGACGCCCGCCGGCATCTTTACGGAGATGACTCTCCCCGTTGACGACATTCTCAGAGGTCACGACAACGACACCATCAACACGGCGAAGGTGATTATTCCGCGCATCAACAATTCCGTGAAGAGCGACTATTCGCTTGGCATTCCCAGCAGTCTGCTCATGATTCCGAAGGACAGTCTCTATACTTTCTTCGAAAACGGGCGAACCGTCAACAACCGAACGTCGTTCCTTGCCACCACTTCCTATCTGAACAGTAACAACATCTACCAGTTCGACAACATCTCGAACCTGATTGCTGCGATGAACCAGAACCGCTCGTCGGAGAACTGGAACAAGGTGGTACTCATTCCCGTGACCGTCTCGACGATTTCCACTTCCATCGTTTCCCACACGCTGGCCCTGAGCAGCACAAAGCTGGTGGGTGGTAGTGAGAACCCGCGCGACCCCATCAAAATCAGCGTCATCTACAGTAAGTTCAAATAGTCTGTCACTTCAGGGTGTCACGATAGCGTTTTTTTCTATGGCCGACAATTATCTGGAACGTCATCGCGAGGAATACGAAGCGCGGAAGGCAGCGTGGCTCTTGCGCAAGAAACATTTGCCCAAGAAACCTCAGCGGTCAGTCAGCAAGCCTGACGACGAAGCCCTGTAAGGTTCACATCAATCCATAAAAGGCATGCTCTTGGTTCTCAGGAGCATGCCTTTTGCCTTTCAAGAGCATAGCTTTCGGAGTTCAAGAGCATATCTTTCGGAGTGCAAAAGCATAGCTTTCGGAGTGCAAGAGCATAGCTTTCGGAGAATAAGAGGATAGTTTTCGGAGAGTAAGAGAATAGTTTTCGGAGAGTGTGATTAATTTCGAGGGAGTCTGGGAGCACAATTCTTGCCATGCTAGGGCATGGTTTTGGCGTGGGGCGGACATCAAATTGGGATGTCACGTTGCAGCTGTCAGCAAGCAGAAAGACTGGTATTTACTCCGAGGGTTGTTCTTCTGTGGTGGAAGCGGGCGTGTAAGAACCTGGCTTGAACATGGTGTTTGGAAGGGCAGGAATGGGCATGAAGCCTTCCGTGAGCAACGCTTTTTCCTGCATGATGGTTTCCAGTTGGGCAAAGAATTCCGCGCGGCCAAGTTCCGAAAGCCTTTCGCCCATGAGGCTTTCGTCGTAGTTTGACTGGGTCAGCGTAGTGCCTAGCAGGGCCAGTTGTTCGTCGCCAATCAGTCCTCGATGGTACTGGTAGGCGATGTATTCCGTCTGGCGGAGTATCTCGCAAATGGCTTCGTCGGTTTCTCCTGTTTGCTCAATCTTCTTTGCAATCTGCTGGCGTATGTCGGCATCGTGTGAGGCTATCAGGCGAGCATAGAATTCCATCATCCCATGTGCATAGTCCTCGTTGCTGATGGATGTGGTAACAACCGGATTTTCAAGGAGTTCCAGATGAATGTTCTTGTACCTCTCCTGGAGGTATTCCTGCTCAATCAGGCTTGACGAAACGACGAGCAGGCTCTGAGGAAACAAGTCTGGATTGGCAAAGGCCTTGTGGGTCTGCGTCAGCAGCAGGCGAGGCGTATTCCAGGGCTGAAGCATGCTGAGTGGCGTGATGACGCAGGGAATCTTCAGATGGCGTGCGCGCCTGATGAGCGACATGGTTCCTGCGTCGCCGAAGCCAAAGAAATGAATCAGGTCAGGGTGTTTCTCTGTCAGTTCTACCTCGCCGTTTTGCTCCAGTTGTGTGCGGAGCATCCCGACAAGTTCTTGACAGATGATGCCTTCCTGAGCCTGCGTTTCCTCTTGGTCAGCGGCTTTCAGCGGTCTTGCTACGTGCAGTTGGATTTTCATGCCACTTGGTTACGTTTAGGGTCAGACCTTGTGCGAGGTGAAATCAGTTTTGTTGGCACGCCAGTAGCGCAGCCGTTGGTACATCTTGTGCCAGATTCCGCTGAGTTCGAAAGGATAGATTTTCCATGCGGCGATGTCTTCTTCGAAGGCGTTGAAGACCTTTTTTGCGATGACAGTTCGCAGGACGGCGGTTCCAATCAGGGCAACAATGGCAGCGCCCAGCAGCAGCCAGCGCTCAGTCAGGGCAGCGAAGACGGCCGAGCTGATGCAGGCGATGAAAGTCAGATGGAGTGCGGTTTCGTCGATGAAAGGCAGCAGCCTGTGTTTGAAACTCCTGCTCAGATGCTTGCGGGTGTGCATATAGAAGATATGCATGTTGCGCCATGCGTGTCGGGTTGGCGTGTCGTAGATGAGCCATGCGTTGCGCTCGGCAGCCACGGCGGTTTGCTTCTTGCGGGCGTATTTGTTCACGAGGAAGTCGTATTCGCCACGAATGTCCTGCAGGTTTCCACGATAGCCGTCGCCATGGATGAACTCGCTTTTGCGGAAGGCGATGTTTCCCTCAATGGCGCGATAGGCAGTTCCGAAGGCCGCTTCGCGCATGGTGTAGCACGCTTGCTGCAAACGTTCAAATCGGTAGTAGGGCTTTGCCTCGTTGTCGAAATTGCTATAGCCTAAGACCAGGTTGTGGCTTTCGTCGAGATGGCGTGCCAGCGTGGCCAGCCAACGATTGCCGCTGGGCGCGCAGAAGGCATCGACCAGCACAATCCACTCATTCTTTGCAGCCTTTGTCCCGAGCGTGATGGCCAGCTTCTTTCGGCTCATGTAGCGCGACGAATCAGGCACATAGGTTGCATAAAGGCGACTGTCGGAGGCATAGAGGTTGATGACATCCTCAGAATCGCTGTCGCCTTTTTCGGCAACCACCACGACTTCGTAGTTCGGGTAGTCCTGGCTGAGAAATTCGGGCAGATGCTGGGCAAGCATCGGAGCCTGTTTCGGCTGGACGGTGATGAGCACGGTAAGGGCAGGGGAGAACGCGGCCTGTTCGGCTTCGGACTCGCTGTTCGTGTCGGCCACATCGTCAGTTGTCTCAGCTTCGTCGGCAGCAGTCGAGACTACTTCGTCAGAAGTTGTTGCTTCGTTGATGCTCGTTGGGGTGCATTTTCTGAAAAACGGACTTAGAAGGGGTGTGAGTGCGGCCAGCAGCAACACAGCCGCACCGAGAATGAGTGTAATCAGATCGATGGTCATGTTTCTTTTTCTGCTTTTTTACATCATTTCCTCCGAGGTGTAGCCTGGGGGCAGTTTCCGGCAATTATATTGGCTTGCCATGATTTCGCCATAGGCTCCTGCCGACCTCATCACGAGGATGTCGCCGCGATGGCAGCGGTTCAGGTCGAAGGCTTTCACGAAGACGTCGCTCGATTCGCAGATGGGTCCCACCACGTCGTAGGTTTCCTCCGTCTCGTCGCTGGAAATGTTCTCGATGCGATGGAAGGCGTTGTAGAGAGCAGGTCGAATGAGGTCGGTCATGCCGGCATCGACGATGGCGAACTGCTTGGCGGCTCCTTGCTTCACATAGAGCACGCGGGTGACCAGCGTTCCGCATTGGGCTACCACGGCTCGACCCAGTTCGAAGTGGAGTTGCTGCCCCTGGCGAAGCTTCAGTTTCCTCGCATATGTGTCGAAATAGTCCTTGAAATCAGGGATGGGCAGGTGGTTGGGATGGTCGTAGCTGATGCCCAGTCCGCCTCCGACGTTGATGTGCTCCAGCCGTACGTGCTTGCGTTCAAGCTGCAACTGCAGGTCGTTGATGCGGTTGCAAAGTGCTTCGAAGTCGCCCATGTCGAGAATTTGCGAGCCAATGTGGAAGTGCAGTCCTATGAAACTGACGTTTTTCATCGTCTGGCAGACGTCGATGACGTGTTCCATGTCTCGCATGGCGATGCCGAACTTGTTTTCAGCCAGGCCTGTGGTGATGTTGGCATGGGTGTGGGCTCCAACGTTCGGATTGATGCGCAGGCAGATGCGGGCAACCTTTCCCTTGCCGGTGGCCAGCTCGTTGATGACTTCCAGTTCTGGAATGCTCTCCACATTGAAGCAGAAGATGTCGGCATCAAGACCGAGATTGATTTCCCAGTCGCTCTTGCCGACGCCGGCATAAACAATTCTGGAAGCGGGGAAGCCAGCATTCAAGGCTGCTCTGATTTCGCCTCCGCTGACGCAATCAGCTCCCAGACCCGCCTGGCTGATGATGCCCAGCACCTTCGGGTTGGCATTGGCCTTCACGGCGTAGTGCACGTGGAAGCCCTCATGTCGGCCGGTTTCGGCATTAATGGTGTTGAGAGTCTGCCTGAGCAGGGCCGTGTCGTAATAGTAGAAAGGAGTCTCCAGACGCGAGAACTTCTCTACGGGGAATGTTCCTTTGATCATGCGAACAGCTTTTCGCTCAGACTTTGCAAAGCACGTTTCTTGTCGCAACCCTTGATGAGGAAAGAAATGTTGTAGTTGCTTCCTCCATAGGAAATCATGCGCACGGGAATGTTCTGCAGGGCTTCGAGCACCAAAGTCTCAAAACCAAGGTTGCTCCAGTCAAGGTCGCCCACCACGCAGATGATGGTCATGTCGCTGTCGACGGTCACGGTGCCGTACTTCTTCAGCTCGTTGACGATGTCGGTTAGGTGAGTCTGGTTGTCGATGCTCATCGAAACGCCCACCTCAGAGGTTGCAATCATGTCGATGGGGGTCTGGTATGACTCGAAGATTTCGAACACCTTGCGCAGGAAACCCGTTGCCAGAAGCATGCGCGAGGACTTTATCTTGATGGCTGTGATATTGTCCTTGGCAGCCACGGCCTTAATCTTGCCGCGCATGACGACGTTGTCGATGATGGTTCCGTTGGCCTTCGGGTCCATCGTGTTCTTCACTCGGACGGGAATGCCGGCATATTTGGCAGGCTGAACACAGGTGGGGTGGAGAATCTTGGCTCCGAAGTAGGCCAGCTCGGCTGCCTCCTCGAAGTTCAGTTGGCTCACGGCCTCGGTGTGTTCCACGACGCGTGGGTCGTTGTTGTGCATGCCGTCGATGTCGGTCCAGATTTGGATTTCCTCGGCAGGAAGAGCGGCTCCGATGAGCGAGGCGGTGTAGTCGCTGCCGCCACGCAGCAGGTTGTCGACCTCGCCATAGGCATTCCGGCAGATGAATCCCTGAGTGATGTAGAGCTGATAGCCCTCGTTCTTCATCATGATGGCGGCCAGTTTCTCCTTGATGTATTGTGGGTCGGGCTCGCCGTTCTTGTCGGTTCGCATGAAGTCGAGTGCTGAGAGCAGCACGGCCTTGATGCCCTTTTCCTGCAGGTAGTTCACCATCATGTTGGTCGACATGACCTCTCCCTGTGCCACGATGCTCTTTTCCTCAAACGAGGTGAAGATGTCCTTCGTGAACGAGCGCAGGTAGTCGAACTCCTGACGGAGGAAGTCGCGGGTGGCCTGGCGATATTCATCGGTGGCATAGAGTTCCTCTACGTGGCCCATGTATTTCTTTTCAAGCGCGTTGATGATTTCGTTGGCACCCTCAGGATTCTTCCTGTAGAGATAGTCTGAAATCTCGACGAGCGTGTTGGTAGTACCGCTCATCGCTGAAAGCACCACAAACGTGGGCTCTCCTGATTCCGTGATGAGTTCCGCTACGTGCTTGATGCGTTCCGGCGACCCTACCGAGGTACCGCCAAATTTCATTACCTTCATAGTCTTTGTGCTTATTGGTTAGATGTGATTTGTTTGTTGAATTCCTGAGTGATTTCCCTGATTTGCCCGTCTTCGCATTGGTAGACGATGCCGGGGAACTTGTCGAGCATGGGAATGTTGTGGGTCGACATCACGACGGCGGTGCCCTTCAGGGGGATTTCCTTCAGCAGGGCAACGATGTTTGTGGCGGTCTCTGGGTCGAGATTGCCTGTGGGCTCGTCGGCGACGATGATTTTCGGGGTGTTCAGGAGTGCGCGGGCAATGGCGATGCGCTGCTGCTCGCCGCCGGAAAGTTCCGAAGGCATTTTCCGGCTCTTGTCGCTCATGCCCACCATGGAGAGCACTTCGTCGATGCGTTGGTTGATGTCGTCCTTGTTCTTCCAACCCGTTGCCTTGAGCACAAAGCGCAGGTTCTGGAACACATTCCGGTCGTGCAGGAGCTGGAAGTCCTGGAAAATGATTCCCATTTCCTTGCGCAATGCCGGTATTTCCTTACGGCGAATCTTTGTCAGATCGCGCCCGAGGACCTCTGCCTGCTCAGCATCATCGGGATTGATGTCGACCTCGCAGTACATGGTTTTCAGTAGCGAGCTCTTGCCTGAGCCCACTTTACCTATGATGTAAATGAATTCGCCTTCGTCAACATGGAAGTCGACGTTGTCCAGCACTAGTGCATCAGCCTGCCAGACCTTCACTTTTTTGTATTCTACCAGCATCTTTCGAGTTTCAGTTTTGTAACCACGGAAATGACGGATTGCCGCCGGAAACCATGGATTCTTATTGTCAATTAATCCTTTCGGCAAAGCCAACCGATTTTTACCTTTTGAGCCTTACCGTCTATCGCCTGCAAAATTAATAAAAAATATTGTAAATGCAGAACTTTCAAAGCCATATTTTTAGGGATTGAAACGGGTGTGGGCAGGTTTTTTATGGTGTTTCAGCGCTGCATGAGGAATTGCTTGAAGTCGGCGTAGCTGTTGGTCATGGCCACGCTTTGCTTCTTGCCTTGCATGAAGGCACGCAATCGGGCAGGAATCTCGATGTCGGTTCCGAGAATCTCATCGACCTTCTCCTTAAACTTGGCAGGATGGGCCGTTTCGCAGAAGATGCCAACTTCCCCTGGCTGCAGGCTTTCCTTCAGGGCGCGATAACCGCAGGCACCATGCGGGTCGAGCGTGTAACCGGTTGCGGCATAGCATTGACGCATGGTTTCGGCAATTTGCCGGTCGGAATAAGTAGCTCCGCTGATGAGGCTTGTGATGCGCTCGTGCGACCTGCCGTAGAGCTCGTAGATGCGTGCAAAGTTGCTGGGATCGCCCACGTCCATCGCGTTGGCCAGGGTCTGTACGGAAGGCTTGGGTTCGTAGCGACCTGTCTGTAGATAGTTGTAGAACACGTCGTTGGCATTGTTGGCGGCAATGAAACGGTTGACGGGCAGTCCCATTTCGTGTCCGAACAGGGCTGCGCAAATGTTGCCGAAGTTGCCGCTGGGAACGCAGATCACGAGTTTGGAGCCGTGGGCCTTGAGTTCAGGGCTGATGCGGGCATAGGCATTAAAATAGTAGAACGCCTGTGGGAGGAAGCGGGCCACGTTGATGGAGTTGGCCGAAGTGAGCATCATGTGGCGGCAGAGTTCCTCGTCCATGAAAGCCGACTTGACGAGTGCCTGGCAATCATCGAAGACGCCATCAACCTCAATGGCAGTTATGTTCTGGCCTAGGGTCGTGAATTGACATTCCTGAATGGGGCTTACCTTGCCTTTCGGATAGAGCACATAGACATGGATGCCCTCAACTCCGAGGAATCCATTGGCAACTGCTGACCCTGTGTCGCCGCTGGTGGCGACGAGGACGTTGATGGTTTTAGAGGCTTCAAGGCCTTTGGGCTCATGAAGGTCTTTGAGAAAGTAGTTCAGCAATCGTGCCATGAAGCGTGCCCCGACGTCCTTGAATGCGAGGGTAGGGCCGTGGAAGAGCTCGAGCGAATAGATGTTTTCTTCAACGGGTACAACAGGGCAATCGAAAGGCAACGTGTCGAAGACGAGGTCATGCAAGGAGTCGAGGTCGACGTCTTCGCCGAAGAAACAGCTTGCTACATTATAGGCTATATCACGGAACGACATGTCTTGAATGTTGTCGAAGAACGCCTTCGGCAATTTGTTGATTCGCTCAGGCATGTAGAGCCCGCGGTCTTCAGCCAGTCCTTTGATGACTGCTTTCTTCAGGTCGGCTAGTGGAGCCTGATGGTTGGTGCTGTAGTATTGCATGGGTCTTAATATTTCATGAGTTCGTTCATAAATTCATGAAGCCGCAGGAGGCCGTAACTTCCTGCAACGCACGCCTCCTCGTCGTAGTTCTGAACGTGGTCGGGCTGGATGCCTTTGTGCCAGATGAGGAAGGGAACGGGTTCGCTGAGGTGGGTGCGGACTTCGACGGGTGTGGGATGATCGGGCAAAACGGCAATGCAGACTGGCTCATCCATCAGCCTGACTGCCTCGACGATGGGCTTGATGAGGCGTTGGTCGAGGTAATTGATGGCGAGAAGCTTGAGTTGAAGGTCGCCATCGTGGCCAGCCTCGTCGGTGGCTTCGATGTGCAGGAAGACGAAGTCGTCGTGCTTCAGGGCATCAATGGCCGCTTGTGCTTTGCCTTCGTAGTTGGTGTCGGCAAGTCCTGTGGCTCCCTCCACGTTGATGATTTTCAGGCCGGCATAATGTCCGATGCCGCGAATGAGGTCGACGGCAGAAATGACACTGCCACTCTTGATTTGCGGATATTGTTGCATGAGGGTCAGCATGGACGGTCGATAACCGCCCCCCCAAGGCCAGATGCTGTTGGCCTGACGTTCACCCTTTTGGGCTTTCGCCAAGTTGTAAGGATGCTTGGGCAGCAGTTCTTGAGACTTGAGAATGAGATGGTTCAGCAACTCTGCTGTCTCCCGGGCAGAGAGTCGTGCCTCTTCGGCAGGAGAATTGGGTTCGGGTTTTATGAGTAGAGGTCGCCAGGCCTCGTCAGGATGGTCGTGGGGAGGTGCACAGACGATGTGCTTAGAACCGCCTTTGATGACGAGCAAGTGGCGATATTGAATGCCGGTTATGAACCTGACGCGCTGGCATCCGTGCTCCTTGTTGATGGGGGCGGCGAGTTGTTGGTTCAGATATTGGATGAGCAAGTCGGCATCGGATGTTTCCAGATTGCCGCCGTTGTGGGTGACTATTTTTCCATCGCCGAGTGTGATGATGTTGCAACGCAGAGCCAGATCGTCGTCATGAAGATTGTAACCGATGGATGCTGCTTCGAGTGGACCGCGTCCCTCATAGACTTTGTTGAGGTCATAACCGAGAATGGCCGTGTTGGCAACCTCTGAGCCAGGAAGAAATCCGTCGGGAATAGTTATCAGCCTGCCGCATCGGCCTTCGCGTGCAAGGAGGTTCATGTATTCAGGGCGGGCGTACTGAAGTAATGTCTTGTTCCCCAGTCGCTCCACCTTATGGTCGGCCATGCCATCGCCTAAAATAATGATATGCTTCATGTGCTAGATGTTTGCAATGGACATAATGTTGGCGAACACACCGGCGGCCGTGACGCTTGCGCCGGCTCCATAGCCTTGAATGAGCATCGGGTATTCCCTGTAGCGTTCTGTGGTAAGCAGGACAATGTTGTTGGAACCCTCGAGGTTATAGAAGGGATGAGAGCTTTCAACCTCGCGAAGGGCGACGACGGTGTGCCCACCCTCCATCGTGGCAACGAATCGCCAGCGCTTTCCATCAGCCTCCAGCTGCTGGCGGCGACGTTCGAAGTCGGCATCTAATTCGGGCAGCCTTTTCCAGAAGTCGTTGATGGAGCCCTCGAAAAAGTCTTCGGGCATGAACAGGTGTTTCTCGACATCGTCGGGTTCCACCTTATAGCCGGCTTCACGAGTGAGAATGACCAACTTGCGAATGACGTCGGTGCATGAGAGGTCGATGCGGGGGTCGGGTTCGGAATAGCCCTGCTCCTTAGCCAATCTGACGGTTTCAGAGAACGGCACATCGGCGCTGAGCTTGTTGAAGATGAAGTTGAGCGTGCCCGAAAGGACAGCCTCGATTTTCAGAATCTTGTCGCCGGAGTTGCATAGGTCGTTGATGGTTCCGATGATAGGCAGGCCGGCGCCTACGTTGGTTTCATAGCGGAACCAAACACCACGGTTCCGTGCCGTTTGCTTCAGGCGAATATAGTCGTCATAGTTGCTCGATGCGGCAATCTTGTTGGCCGCAACGATTGAGATGTTGTGCTCAAGGAATGTCTGATAGAGTGACGAGATGTCGCGGCTGGCGGTGCAATCGATAAACACACTATTGAAAATGTTCATGCCAATGACCTCGTCGCAGATGTTTCGGCCTTGTGCTTCAGGAGCTTTCAGCATTTCACGATAGCAGCTCAGGTCGATGCCGTCGCGGTCGTAGATGCCAGCCTTTGAGGAGGCAATCCCTACAACATTGAGCTTCAGCCCGTTGCGTTGTTTCAGTTCTTCGTATTGACTACGGATTTGCTCGATGAGCTTTCCGCCAACGGTGCCCACACCACAGATGAAGAGGTTCAGCACTTTGTATTCGGAAAGGAAGAAAGAGTCGTGCAAGACGTTGAGAGACTTGCGAAGGAAACGGCCATTGACGACAAAGGAGATGTTGGTTTCGGAGGCACCTTGTGCACAGGCGATGACAGAGATGCCGGAACGTCCCAATGTGCCGAAGAGCTTTCCCGCAATGCCGGGCGTGTTTTTCATGTTCTCGCCCACGATGGCAATGGTGGCCAGGCCGCTCTCCTTGTGCATGGGGAACATGGCACCAGTCTCGATTTCCTTGGCAAACTCCTCGTTCAGCACTTCAACTGCCGCGTCGGCATCTTCCTCGCGTACGCCAATACTGGTTGAGTTTTCAGAGGAAGCCTGGCTGACCATGAACACCGAAATGCCCTTTTCGGCCAACGTGGTGAAAATGCGTCGGTTGATGCCGATGACGCCCACCATTGACAAACCGGTTACGGTAATGAGGGTAGTGCCTTTAATCGACGAGATTCCCTTGATGGGTTTCTGGTCATTTTCTATGTGATTCTTGATTAATGTTCCTGGGTGTTGGGGGTTGAACGTGTTCTTCACCTTGATGGGGATGTTCTTCACGCAAACCGGATAGATGGTTGGCGGATAGATGACCTTGGCGCCGAAGTTGCACAACTCCATGGCTTCAACGTAGGAGAGCTCATTGATGGTGTAGGCCGACTTGATGACACGGGGATCAGCTGTCATGAATCCATCGACATCAGTCCATATTTCCAACACCTCGGCACCTAAAGCCGCCGCTATGATGGCAGCGGTGTAATCGCTTCCGCCTCGTCCCAGATTGGTGGTCTCACCTGTTTCGAGGTCTCTTGAAATGAAACCAGGCACAACAGCCACTAACCGGTTGAAGTCAGGACGTTTGCTGAATTCGGAAAATGTCTTGCAGACAAGCTCCTCGGTGACATCAGAAGCCAGCATGTAACGCCCGTTCTTGCGCTCGGTGCGAATGAAATCGCGGGCATTCATGCGCACACCACCCTTAATCAGCGTTGCCACAATGTGTGACGACAGGCGCTCACCATAAGACACGATGGCAGCCAGTGTCTTCTCGCTCAGGTCATGAATGAGATAGACCCCATAGAAGATGCTGCGCAATTGTTCAAACAACTGGTCGACATTATTGAATAAATCTACACGTTTTCTGTCGTTGGTGATGACGGTATCAATCAACTGATGATGCCGCGACACCATAGCGTCGAATTCCTCGCGCCATCGGTCGTTACCCTGAAAAGCCAACTGAGAAGTGGAAATTAATTTGTCGGTGATTCCACTAAGGGCACTCACCACAACAATGACAGGTTGCGTCCGAGCCTCTGTCTCCACAATTTTCTTCAAGCAAAGGATGCTTTTTACGGAACCAACGGACGTTCCGCCGAATTTCATTACTTTCATATTTCTATGCTATTATGCTTTGCCCGACGGCCCCCTTTACAAGTGGGGTTTAACCCGTAAGCGATGCAAAGGTACAAATAACTGAGCAAACAACAAAACAAATGATGTTTTTTTTACATTTGATGATGCATTTATGAGTTGATTGAAATTGCTTTAGGCGGTGAAAGAAAGAAAAGAAAAAACGCCCAGGTACTAAGAGTACGAGGGCGCTATCGTTGTTTTGAAAAAAGAGTAAAACCAAGGTAGGCTAGCCGAGACGTTCTAATTCAATGGCCATCTGCTGCTGGATTTCGCGGGCTTTGTTGGCGGCAATCTCGGCAAAGTGCTCGTCGCTGGAGGCGTAGATGATGCCACGTGAGGAATTGACGAGCAGTCCGCAATCCTTAGTCATGCCATAACGGCACACCTCCTCGAGGCTTCCGCCCTGCGCTCCCACGCCAGGCACGAGCAGGAAGTGGTCGGGAGCCACGCGGCGCACGTCCTTGAACATCTCGCCACGCGTAGCACCCACGACGAACATCATGTTCTGCGGCGTGCCCCATTCCTGCCCTTTGCGCATCACTTTCTCGAAGAGTCGCTCGCCATCGGCGTCCTGCATGAGTTGGAAGTCGAAGCTCCCCTTGTTGCTCGTGAGGGCAAGCATGACGACCCATCGACCTTCATACTCGAGGAAAGGCGTCACGGAGTCTTCACCCATATAGGGAGCAATGGTGAGGGCGTCGACGTCGTATTCTTCAAAAAAGGTACGCGCGTACATTTTACTTGTATTACCGATGTCGCCACGCTTGGCATCAGCGATGATGAAGTGGTGCGGATGGCGCTCACGGATGTACTCGATGGTCTTCTTGAAAGCGATCATGCCGTGAATGCCATGAGCCTCGTAGAAAGCGAGGTTGGGCTTATAGGCCACGCAATAAGGCGCGGTGGCATCGATGATGGCCTTGTTGAACTCGACGATGGGGTCGTGCAGGTCGAGCAGATGGGCGGGTATCTTCTTGGCATCGGTGTCGAGGCCAACGCAGAGGAAAGACTTCTTCTGGAAGATTTGCTGGATGAGTTGTTCTCTGGTCATGGTTGTTTCTTTTATTTGTTGTTGTGATACAACAACATACGGGACGTTTAGAGTTCTGATTCTTTCATGCGCTCGGCGTTCTCGGC
>ODAI013907365.1_pt1 | contig 27085 bp, 22 predicted proteins | sample 1539321 | NCBI WGS metagenome assembly ODAI01 (sample SAMN02144231, study PRJEB22623) | gut metagenome | biome: sheep rumen | host: Ovis aries | place: New Zealand
GGCTCCAGAATCTCAATCTGACCGCCAAAGGTAAACACCCATCCATAGAAAGTCTGACTCGTCTGGACTTGGACAGTTGCAACAAAATGTTCGCTGTCTACAATACCAACCTGGATGCTCTCTCCGAACTTGTCAATAACACTTCGCATTGTTTCATTCTCACAGCGAAGTGTCACAGCTTGTTCAGGTCCAGAGAACATCTGAACAACTTTATTGGCATAGTCCGCTGGATTAAATGAGGTGTTCTCGACTATATACTCATCAAGGATCTGAGGAATTGTCATGCGGTCAATACGGAAAGGCGTAATATCTTGCCTTTTTTCCGTATAGCCTACGAGATAATAGCGGTCATCGCTCCAGATTAGTGCATAGGGACTAACAACATAGGTCTCTCCATTGTTCCGTAGAACCTTCTCTTTTGTGGGGAGGAAGTCATAGTACTGAAAAGAGATCTTCTTGCCATTCTCGATTGCCCTGCTAACGATATCTGTAGTCAGAAAGATCTTTTCATTGTCAGCCTTAATGCGATCAGCTGTGAATACCTTTGCTGTAAGTTCCTCTGCCTCATACTTACTGGCAAGGGAGGTAAGCTTTTTGATAAGCACTTCTGACTTCTCTGCGCTGATAAACCTGGATGAAAAAACGGCATCCACGAGCATCTTCAGTTCTGGTAGTTGAAACTCTCTACTCCCATAATGATAAGAATTGGACTTGCCATCCTTCTCAATCAGAATATCATGATCCGCTTCAATGAGCATCTCCACATCATCTTTGACCGTCTTCCGATTGGCTTTGAAGCCGTTGGCCTCAAGCACAGCAATCAAGTCATTGGTGCTGATAGCGTGGTTATCATCAGTGTTTTCATAAAGATATTTTTGAAGGAAGAGGAGACGGGATTTTGTTGTCATGATTGCTCCCAAAAAGCACTGTGGCTGTTTTTCCTATGACTCTTGTTGCAAAATTTGTTTTCAATGTACTCTTAGCCTATTCTTCTTTTATTATGCGATTCGCAATCATCAGCAAGAGATTCCTTGGCCACAATGGGAAATGATATCTGTAGTGTGAATAGCAGGCATCTTTTTCGTCGCTTTTAGTACTTCACTTTTCCTTCCGCTACCGCCTTCAGATGTTCCCCATAGGGGCTCTTTCCGTAAGCCTTGGCGGATTCCTGCAGCTTCGCTTTGTCAATAAAGCCGTTGATGTAGGCGATCTCCTCCGGGGCCGAGATTGTGATCCCCTGCCGGGTCTGCACCATTTCCACAAAGTTGGCCGCCTGCAGAAGCGATGCCATAGTCCCGGTATCCAGCCAGGCAAAGCCCCGTCCCAGCAGCTGCACGTCCAGCAGTCCATCCTGCAGATACATCTCATTCAGCGTTGTGATCTCCAGCTCGCCCCGGGCGGAGGGCTTCACCTGATTGGCCCGCTCCGCTACCCCCGCGGGGTAGAAGTACAGGCCCGTCACAGCGTAGTTGCTCTTCGGTTCCTTGGGCTTTTCCTCAATGCTGAGGGCCTTGCCGGCCTCGTCGAATTCCACCACGCCGAAGCGTTCCGGATCCGGCACATAGTAGCCGAACACCGTGGCCCTGCCGGCGTCCTCCGCATTCCGCACAGCGGCACGGAGCATCCGGCCAAAGCCGTTGCCATAGAAGATATTGTCCCCCAGGATCATGGCGCCTGCCTCTCCGGCCAGGAACTCTTCGCCCAGGATAAAGGCCTGGGCCAGACCGTCGGGAGAGGGCTGCACCTTATAGCTCAGGTGGATACCGAACTGGCTGCCGTCGCCCAGCAGCGCTTCAAAGCGGGGCGTGTCGTCCGGCGTGCTGATGATCAGGATATCCCGGATCCCCGCCAGCATCAGGGTGCTCAGCGGGTAATAGATCATGGGCTTGTCATAGATGGGGAGGAGTTGCTTGGAGGTCACCTTGGTCAGAGGATAGAGCCGCGTGCCGCTGCCGCCGGCCAGTACAATACCTTTCATCTCTCGTCTCCTTAAAACTTAAACGTGTCCCGGATGCCCAGCCATTTCTGATCTTTCTCGCTCAGGTTCAGGGGCACACCGTCAACGGTATAGCCCTCGGCGCCAGCATTGCCCTTGTATGTACCCTCCAGCTTCGGCCAGACGATCCCGATCTCCGGGTCGTTCCAGGCCATGCCGCCCTCGTCGTTGGGATGATAGAAGTCATCGCACTTGTAGCAGAACTCAGCCGTGTCGGACAGCACCAAAAAGCCGTGGGCAAAGCCCCGGGGGATGAGGAATTGCTTCTTGTTCTCCTCCGTCAGCAGCTCGCCGTGATACTTCCCATAGGTGGGGCTGTTCGCGCGCAGATCCACCGCAACGTCGTACACTTCGCCTTTGATCACCCGCACCAGCTTGGTCTGGGGATACTGCTTCTGAAAGTGAAGCCCGCGCAGAACGCCTTTCGTGCTCATGCTCTGGTTATCCTGGACGAAGACAATGTCGATCCCGGCCTCCGCCATGTCCCGCTGGCTGTAGGTCTCCATGAAATAGCCCCGGCTGTCGCCGTGGACGGCGGGCGTGATGACGCCCAGGCCCTCGATCCCGTCCAGATTTTTCTCTACGGTAATCTGTCCCATTTTATAGCTCCGCTTCCTTCAAATATCTCTTAACCGCGTCCTGCCAGGCAGGCAGCGGTTCAAAGCCCGCCTCTCTCAGCTTGCTCTTGTCAAGCCTGCTGTTGAAGGGGCGCGCTGCCTTGGAAAGGCAGTACTCCGCCGTTGTCACGGGGATCACCCGGGTCGTCAGCCCATACTGCCGATAGAACTCGCAGCAGAAGTCATACCAGGAGATATAGCCGCCCTCGTTGGTGGCGTGGTAGTAGCCGTACTTCTCGGTCTCCACCATGTCCACAAGCAAACGGGCCAGATCCAGGGTATAAGTCGGGGTGCCGATCTGGTCGTTCACCACGCGGACAGTGTCATGAGTTTTGCCCACGTTGATCATGGTCTTGATGAAGTTCTTGCCGTTGAGGCCGAAGACCCAGGCGATGCGCACGATGAAGAACTTGTCCAGCGTGTCCGCCACCGCCAGCTCTCCGTCCAGCTTGCTCTGCCCGTAGACATTCAGCGGGGCATAGCACTTATCGTCCGGCTGCCAGGGGCGCTCGCCCTGCCCGTCGAACACGTAGTCCGTGCTGATGTAGATCATCTTGGCGTCCACGGCCTTGGCCGCTTCGGCGATGTACTTCGTTCCGAGATGATTGATTTGGTCAACCTTCTCCCGGTTTCCCGCGTCCTCCGCAGCGTCCACCGCCGTCCAGGCGGCGCAGTGGATGATTGCGTCGGGCCGAAGCTCTCCGATGATCTGCAGGACTGCGTCTCGGTCCGTGATCTCCATCTGCACATAGGGCAGCGCGGCCACCGCGTCAGCGCCCCGATAGCTGCTCCCGCTGCCGGAGCCCACGGCCTCGTGGCCGCGCTTATGGAGCTCCAGCATCACGTCATGGCCCAGCTGGCCATTGACGCCCGTTACCAACACCTTCATCAGATTCTCCCCCGGTTGGCGTACATCTCGGCGTAGTACTTCTGGTACTCGCCGCTGGTGACGTGCTCCATCCACTTCTGGTTGTCCAGATACCAGTCGATAGTCTTCACGATGCCCACCTCAAAGCTGGTCTCCGGGTACCAGCCCAGATCCGCCTTGATCTTGCTGGGGTCGATGCCGTAACGCCGGTCGTGGCCCAGGCGGTCCTCAACATGCTTGATAAGACTCTCGTTGATCTCCGGGTCGTGCAGACGGTCGGAGAGCTGGGCGATGATGGTCTTCACGATGAAGATGTTGGGCCGCTCGTTGTGCCCGCCCACATTGTACACCTCGCCGATCTTGCCGCCCTGCGCCACCATGTCGATGGCCTTGCAGTGGTCCCCCACGAAGAGCCAGTCCCGGATCTGCATGCCGTCGCCGTAGACGGGAAGCTGCTTGTGGTTCTTGGCGTTGTTGATCATCAGGGGGATCAGCTTCTCCGGGAACTGCCACATGCCGTAGTTGTTGCTGCAGCGGGTGATGTTCACCGGCATACCGTAGGTGTCGTGGAAAGCTTTTACGAAATGATCAGCAGAGGCTTTGGAAGAACTGTAAGGGCTGTGGGGATTGATGGGCGTGGTCTCGGTGAAGAAGCCGGTGGGGCCCAGGGCGCCGTAGACCTCGTCGGTGCTGACCTGGATATACTTTTTGCCCTTCTTCCAGGTCTTCTGTCCCGCGTCGTACCAGGCGTCCTTCGCCCGCTGAAGGAGGTTCACCGTGCCCATCACATTGGTGGTCACAAAGATCTCGGGGTTTGCGATGGAGCGGTCCACATGGGACTCCGCCGCGAAGTTGATGATGAAATCCGGGTCATACTGCCGGATGAGAGACGCCACAAGCTCCTTGTCGCAGATATTGCCGTGGACAAAGATGTGCCGCTCGTCGTCCTCGATATCCTTCAGGTTCTCCAGATTGCCTGCATAGGTCAGGGCGTCCAGATTGATGATGCGAATGTCCGTATACTTTTTCAGCATGTAGTGGACAAAGGTGGTGCCGATAAAACCGGCACAGCCGGTGACAAGATAGGTGGTCATCTTATGAATAATACTCCTTCTGTTTAATTGTATTCACTTACAACAAATCCAAAACACGCTTCAGTTCCCGTCATACTTGCTTTCAGTCAGAAAACCAATATCAAGTGTCTTTCTGAGCTCCTTCACTTCATTTCGGATCAGCTCATTTTTCCGCATTTTTACAGCAATGCTGCTTCCCAGCGCAAGGCTTGGATCGAAATAATTATCCTCCGCAGAAGCACTGTAGCCGTCAAAACCCGCAACTGCAACCCGCTTGATGCCGATTGATTCCAGCAAGCGTATCAGCATTAGCGTCGGGTTGTCAGCAATCAAATCTTTTTCCCCCAGATAGGAGGCATAGTTTACCCGCATTGCGTCTGCGTCCTGCTTAATATTGCTGGAAATAATCAGCCTACAATTACCACGGTCAGATAATCCCCGAATCCGTTTTTCATTGGAACAAAAAACATAGTCACAAGCAATCTGTTGAGGAATAACATTGATGGCAAATATAACCGGGTGTTTCTCGTTGATGAATCGGTCAATGGTATCACTGTGATCCCGAAGACTTTTACCCGGCGCAACGATCAAAATATCTCGCCCGACAAGGCTTTCTTCAAGCTCTGCAAGAACATCTGTGTCGTCGATCGCTCGCTTTTGGAATGCTTGGTAATACTCCTCCGCCAGTTCAGCGGAATAGTGATTTTTCACATCTGCTGGCAGTGATGCAAGAAGCTGCCGCATGGATTTGTTGGTGAGAGTGTTCTTGTCCGCAAAATACCCCGCGTAGTTGGGATGGCAGTTATACTGGGCAGAGAGATAGAACGGCAGCGAATAACCCCAGAAATGTTCGGCAAAAATTGGCTTCAGGTATTCATCCATAATGTCAAGGAAGGCATCAATGGTATAGGACTTTTCATAATAACGGTTCAGATATGAGGCAAAAAGCTCCATGTTCAGGTTTCCTGCCCCCCGACCCATGCCGTATACGCTTGCATCCAACATGATATCGTGGTTCAGTCGCTGCTCCACCATGTATTTTGCGTTTCCATATGCCTGTTGGAGATTGTTGTGGGCATGGTAGCCGAGGATAACGCCATCCTTTAGATTGTGGTCGGCCAAGAAAAGAATTCTCTGAAAATCCTCGATTTCAATAACGCCAAAGCTATCGACGATGTAAAAGCAAGCCGGCTCTAGCGCGTTAACCTTGCGGATTAATTCAACAAACTCTACATCCGTATAATTCAGAGAGGCCATAGGCTGAACAAAGACCGTATAGCCCTTCTCGATCAGAGCTTTGCAGAAAGCGAGGGCACCATCCCGATCTTTTTTGTGGAAACAGACCCGAAGCAACGGCGCGTCCGACGCCGCCTCAGGGATATGCTCGATAGCATATTGCCCGTAATCGATCATGACGGCAAAGCGCTGTTTCCCGTTGCTCTGAGGAATAACAGCCCTAAGTGCATCAAAATCCCGGTACTGTGTAGACTCCCGGTCACCGCCTTTTTTTTCGGACAGGTAGCCGCATTCCACATATTCCACCCCGGAGAAAACAAGCTTTTCCAATATACTTTTGATCGTTTTAAAACCAAATTTCCAATTATTCACATAGCCGCCATCGCGCAATGTGCAGTCAAGCAGAAATATTTTGTTCATTTAAACCTCCTTTTTTCTTGAGTCCGATCAGCTCGGGCAGAATCCGTTCAATAAAGAAAACCCAGACCATGCATACGATCAGTGTGATAACAGTAAGTACAGCCAGAACCAATATGTGATCGAAGCTCAGCCCTATTTTGGTGGCAACTTTACGGCCGAAATTCACGACCAGCTTGTGCGTAACCAGTAAGCCCAAGGTCCTTTGACCAATCCATTGCAAAATCCTCGTTTTTCCCGTCAGTGATGTGAGCAAATTGCACCCCAGAACGACAAAAGCGCTGCCGCTGAGTGCCGTAAGATAAAACGAAACGGCATTTCCATAGTCCGCATTTGCCATCAGCACATACCCCACACTGGAACTGCAGCGGCCCACAAGCAGAGCAAACACAAGGAGGCATGACGCCATTGCCGCCAGCTTCAGTGGGGTACCGTCAAAGCGCTTGATAAGTTTTTTGAAGAGGAATCCAATCACTATAAACGAGGCTGCCATGAAAGCGATGTCGATCCCCCATGGATCCCCATAATTGGACAGATGTGGAAAAACATATCCCACAGCAGCCAGCAGCACGGCAAAAGCCAGTACCGCCAAGCCACGGTATCGCCTTATTCCTTTCGTTATCTGCATCACGGCTTCCGCAAGCAACGACGAGAGGAAAAGAACAGGGAAGAACCATAGTGGCGTTGAAGTATCTGCCCGAATTAGCATCTCACGCGACCCATATAGAATATAAGCCAAGTTTCGTAATGTAAATTGCGCATAAATGAGCGCCCAGATGAGATATGGCAGCAATATGCCTTTTGCGCGCCTTACGATTAGTGAGCGCCATGTGGAAAAGCTATACGTCTCCCGATAATGGATCGTCATCCCGGACAACAGGAAAAACAACGGCATATGGAACGCGTAGAGAACCTGTTTGATCGGCGTTTGAGAAGAAACGATATGACCGGCAATGACCAGAAGCATTCCAATGGCTTTCGCCGTATCAATATAGCCAACTCTCTGTTTTTGTTCCTGAGCAGAAATCGTTACTCCCATGATCGTCTATCTCCGGTTTTCATTGTTTCGCTTCCACTTTTTCAGCCGTCTCGCCCAGCTTTTTTCGGATATCCGTGGTGGAGATCCCCTGCGTATAAGGGATATAGACCGTGTCGCATCCTACCGATTTGAGCTCCGCCTCGATCTTGTTCCAGACCTCGGTCCCCTTCCAGTCATCGCCGATAAAGGCCACGTCAAAATGGTATTTCTCCCATGCCTCCAGCTTGCTGCGGGTCGCGTTGGGGACGACCTCGTCCACATAGCGGCAGCCTGCAACGATCGCCGCCCTGTCTTCGTAGGAGATGACGGTCGGACGGTGCTTGCAGTGCATGACCCATTCGTCCGTATGAACAGCCACGATCAGATGATCGCAGTATTCCTTCGCCTGCCGGAACAGGTTCAGGTGGCCGATGTGAAACATATCAAAGGTGCCGACCGTAAAACCGACTTTGTATTTTGCCATAAGTTGACCTCTCTATTCTGGTATCAATATTTTAACGTACAGATCGCGAACAGCAATGACTGAAAACACTTATTCTCTCCCGTAGATCGTATTTTCACGCATTTCTTTCCCAGCATGATAATTTTTGAGACTAATCAGATAAAAGATCAATCCCACAACAACCCACGACAGCACGATCACCCACTCGATGCCGGTCAATGAGCTCGGGCCGAGAGGTAAATACAGGACGATGAAAAACAGTGCAACAACAATTGCAGCCACGCCAATCAGTTTTCCCATCTTGATTTTAAAGGGTCTCTCCATCTCGGGGTATCGGTATCGTAACACGAAAAACGAAAGCGAAACCATAAAATAGGCGATAACCGTCCCGAAGGCACTGGCATCGACAAACCAGCCGAGAGAGTTTTTTCCCAGAAGCGGTGTAAAGATGGTAATGATCCCCACAAACAGCGTTGAAAAAAACGGTGTTTTATGTCTGCTATGCAGCGTACCGAAAACACGCGGCAGCATTCCAGCTCGCCCCATGGAAAACAGAACTCTGGTAGCCCCAATAATGAAGCCATTCCAGCTCGTCAGGATTCCCATGATTGCCGTAACAATGATGAGCTTGCTTGCGAATACACCTTTCGTCGCATAGCTCAGGGCATTGGCAACTGTCAAGCCGCTCTCTGACAGCACTTCTCTCGGAGCGGTAAACGCCGCGGAAAGGATCATAATTATGTACCAAGCAGCAGCCAGGCAGATAGAGGCGATGATGGCCTTTGGTATTTTTTTTACCGGAAGATTCATTTCCTCCGCCGCCTGCGGAATGACATCAAAGCCGACGAACATAGCCGGCACAGCAAGAACGACTGTGAATACCCCGTTCGTATTCGTGACCAAAGGTTGCACGTTGGAGGGCTCTCCCTTTATCACACTAATAATGGCAAAGACAACGCCGCCAAGGGCAAGAATTGTAGTGACGACTGCTTGGAATCTTGCGGAAATGCTGATCCCTCTAAAATTGATAAAGATCAGAATCGCTCCCGCAAGCGCCGGAATGACCAACCAGGACAGATAGATATCAAAGCCGGAAACGGTATATAAATATCCGAGCCTAGGTATGGGGACTAGATAATCAATCGCCGTCGCAAGAGCCGGGCCTTCCCATGCGGCCACCCCGATGTACGCAAACGTAATCATCCAGCCTGTCAGCCAGGATGCATGATACCCCATGGCTTTGTAGGCGAATACCAGTTCGCCGCCGGCATAGGGAAGCATCGGCGTCAATTCACAATATGCAAGGCCGACAAAAATGCACAAAACCGCTCCCAGTCCAAAAGCGATTGCAGCGCCCAGAGCGCCGCCCTGCACTACCCAGGTACCGGTAAGCGATACCCAGCCCCAACCGATCATTGTGCTGAAGGCAAGCACCAGAACATCTGTAAAGGAAAGTGTCCTGTTGAGTTTTATACTTTTCATAGAGATCGCCCCTTACTGGTGTGGATGGGAGACTTCAGAGTCTGAGCCAGTTGGGAATATATTTCTCCCGGTTGTTTTCCTCTTTCAGGAAAGCAAGCATCTCGTCCGTATGTTCTGCGAAAAACGGTCCGTTGTTCGGCTGGCAAAGTACAGTACTTGGCCGCTGGATGTTATATTCGATGCAGATCGGTCTCTCGTCGGCGGAAACCGTGAAATCCCAACCTACGATGTCAAAGTGCTGCAATTTAGGAGCATTTGTCTTGATAATCTCTATAATTTCGTCCCAGAATGGTACTCTTTCTCCGGGATTCCTGATCAGGTCACGCGTCGGCGTCTTGCTGCCGTCAAGAGCAATGGCCGTTTCATTGAGATAACCGTCCAAGGAAATACCAACTGCCTTGACTATTTCTGTTCCGTTTACAAAAGCAACATCGGTAACGAAGCCGGGAATTCCGTAACGCAAAACCGGGCTCAGGATTTCGATCTTGTTGCCATGACGCCAGGAATTGATTCGCATCATGTTAACGGAGCTCTCGTTAAACTGGGCAAAGAACGGATGCTGACGAATGACCTCCTGGATCAGGTAGTTGCTGGACTTCCAGTCATCCAACAGCTTCTGAACGTCGTCCTTTGTACGCAGGGAATACTTTTTTACGCCTCTGCCCTCACCCGTGTCCAAAGCGTCCTTAACGATCACGTTCTGAACAGGAAGCAGGATGTCGCAGATAGCGTCCAAAGAATCCCCAAGCGGATTCCACTTCTGATCATAGAAACGCTTGTGGATCCTGCGGACAACGGTACGCGGAAAGGGAACGTCCGGCAGGTATTTCTCAAAATAGTTCTTGTCCCGCCAGGCCAGGACAAAATGGTTCGTGTCCTCTGCGGCGTGCGAATACAGCTCATTGTTATAATACGGCCAGACGATATAAGCATAGACATCATTGGGAATATAGCGGGGATCCTTTTGTCCGTTGATGCCATAGTACCACTGGAACCAACTGTAATCGCGGAATTTGATGCCGTACTGCTTCCAGTAATCGTCGATTTCCTTGATTTCCGCGTCTGTCAAAGCCGGCTGCTCTCTCAGCGCCAGCCATTCGTGAGCGGAAAGATTCTTTGCCTTGAACATGTTGTGGTCACATCTTTTCTCATACATGCCAAGCATATATTTGAATGTTGATTTCACAGGATTCATATGGATCGTATCCTTTCGTTTTCATTCTTTGGTTTACGCTTGCAACGTACGCTGTCTCAGAGATTCCACCAGGTGGCGGATCATGTCGTCGATCCCGTAGGACGGACGCCAGCCAAGTTCCATCAGCTTGGAGGAATCAAGGACGTTGCGCATCACCGGGTTATAGCCCAGGCTCGCAGCATCCTCATTCAGATCGAACACCAGCTTGCTGCCTGACTCCGGATAAAGGTCGATGAAGCGCTGGGCAAGATCACGGATGGAGATTTCAGTCTCCATATTGGCGACATTGTATGCCTCGCCGGGCTTACCGACCGCCAGAATTGTCAGAAGCGCGGAAGCAACGTCCAAGGCATCACAGTAATCCCGCACCGTCTCACCTGTGGACTTGAGAACGATATTATCCCCAGCGAGAATGCTCTGAGCAAACTGAGCAAATACCCGCTTGTCCGTGGGCGATACTCCTGCGCCGAAGGAGGCGGTCAGCCGCGCAACCTTCGCGGGCAGACCGTACTGCTTGGCATATGCGGTGAAAAGGCACTCGGAGACGCGCTTGCCCTCCGAATAACTGCTGCGCGGGTTCATGGTGTCGATATAGCCGCCATCCGTCTCGGTGATATTCTTGCCGGCGGTGCCGGTGAAGCCGTAGACCTCCAGCGAAGAAAGGAAAACCAACCCTTTGCTTCCTTTCTCCAACCCCAGGTCAAGTACCCGGCGAGTGCCGTCGATGGCGGTGCCAAGCGTGCGCATCGGATAGTCCAAGTGCTGCTTGCTGCCGCCGGTGACGCTGGCCGTATGGATGATGTAGTCTACAGGGCCGTCATATTGAAGCTCCGTGACGTCACACACCAGTTTCTCCGCTTCCGAAGACGGATAGAGTCTGTTTAGCTTTTCACGGCTTCTTCCGTGCAGGAGTAACTGGATCTCCGCGTTCTCCTGTCGATTCAGCGTCTGAACCAGATTCACGATGTTCTGGCCAATCATTCCGGTAGCACCCGTCACCAGGATGCGGGAATCTCTGAGCTGTTCAATACATTCTTTCTTCAATGCGCATTTCCTCCAAAAGATCACAATAATCCTAAATCCCGGCTAATCCGCTCAGATGCATTTCCATCTGTAAAGGTATGCATTTCGCTGATGGTTTTCTTTCTATCCTCCCGATAGACATCTCCCTTTTTTAGGATTTCCGCTATATCTGCATGTAAATCTGTCTGATTATACGCATGATGTCCAACATAATATTTTATAGGATCATCAATTTTAAATCCGCGCGAGGCTTTGTATTTTTCATAATCATCTAATGTATAAATGATCGGTTTATTCAACAATAAATAGTCGTTCGAGACGGAGGAATAATCCGTAATCAGTACGTCTGTCAGACAGATTACCTGATACAATTGAAGACCTTGCTCTGCAATCATTTCATCGTCCAAAATCAAAAGATTGCTAAAGCTTTTCTTAAAAGTCGGTAGTTCAGCCTGCAAATGATGGATTTTCAACAAGCACAAGCAATTATTTTCTTGCAGAAACCTGTCAAACTCCCTCAACTGCCCCTCTTGTTCCAGCAGTGGCAAGCCGGTCAGGCTGTCAAAATACGTCTCGCTGAGGTCTTCTCTTATGCTTTTACGGAATGTCGGCATCCATAAAAGTACTTTCCGGTAGTTCTTCAACCCAAAATAGCGAGCGATAACTTCCTGTTTCTCGGAGATAGGCTTAAAAAAATAATCCAACCTCGGATAACCCAAGTCCTTCACAACATCTGTTGAGCACGCCTGACTTTTCGCCAGAAGTGGGATATACATTTTTCCGGTCACATAGCAGCGGTCTATGTTAGACACATAGCCTTTCTGGGGATTGACCGCCTTGAAGCCGCATCCATGAGAAAGGTACACAACAATTTGACCTTTTCGTTTTCTTTTATCCAGGAAATTGATGTGATCGTAGATATACCACCTGCATGTGGCCATAAAATAGGCCTTCTTGATAATGGTTTTTTTGAGATCCTTACAGATAAAGTGTGTTTCTGGCGGCATTCGCTTCTTCGCTGCCTCAACGTCATACACGAACCATACAATGTCAAAGCATTCTTTGCCTGCATGTGCGTGGATGTATTCATACAAGGCGAATGCATTATCGCACAGATCACCGTCGCTCTCAAACAGAATCCGTTTTTCATTGATCGGCAGAATACAAAACAGCTTATACGCCACAAAAAAAACGCCGCTTTGGATCAGTCCCGTGACCCCGCTTTTCAGAAGCTTATTCTGCATTTTATAAATCAGGTCAGCAGACAATAGCGTCATCCTCTCCTAGTTTTTTTACGTCTAAGGTAATTCACAAAATATTTCATTTCATTTTTAAAGCAGCATATGCTAAGAAAAAGAAATACAACTCCCAAAATCATCGAATATACAACGGCAGCGATAATCCAATTAATTACGCTATACTCTATACGCGGCAAAATAGCAAGGCATATACAGCAAGCTACTATGGTTGTTAGGCTGAAAATAATCAGTTTTCTGTAAAAAATCCACTGTTTGCGATCCGGTACGATTCTACTAGTGTAATATACTTGGAATATCATCCGGTAGATCATTGCAACAACTGTTCCGATTGCCACACCGATCAGGCCATATTTTCTGATCAGAATTAAGGAGATCACGATATTAAGGCCGGCTTCTATAAAGGCAGGCGTCGTAATCTCTTTAAATCTATTCGCAGAATAAGCTAGGTTTAAATGAGGAAACTTCAACAAATATAAGCCTTCAGCTAATACCAACAGATACCCGAATACCGGTTGATGATAATCAATATCCGTTACGCCATCCGTATAGATCATCACGAACGGTGTTATCAATAGCCCCGCCATGGAAAACAGGAAAAAAACTAGGAGGAAAACGATGTATTCATAAAGATCCAGTTTCTGATTAAGATCTTCAAAGTCTTTTTTTGCATACGCCAGGCCAATGGTTGGATTCATCCCGCCCGTAACAGAATTAAGAATATTCTTCAATCCCGTTGTAACAACAGCATAAACACTGTATATGGAAACAATTTCAAAGCTCGTAAAAATCGTCAGCAAAGAAATATCCGTGCAGTTATGAATAAAGGCCGCAATATTAATTGCAAAACCATCCCAACGCCCCTTAAGCAGATTGTTGTTTGGCGCCGCATTCCAATTAATTTTATAATACTTCTTGACAAGACGGCTGAATACGATAGGTTGAGCGGCAAAAGATAGCCCTGTAATAAGCTTTAGAAGATGAATACTTGGATAAATCTGAACCGAAAGAAATACAACTAAAATATTAAGCAATGTGATAGCGGCCTGTGTATAATATACCAGGTATCCTCTTTTATCAGCTATCAAAAGAGCGCGTAGCGATAGTGAAAACAAATACTGAACTGACAGACTGATTGAAAGGATCAGAACAAGAGAGCAAACAAACGGATAATCAAATTTTCCTTCATTAAACAAAACGGGATAGACAAGTGCCAGGATAATAGCATACGCTATAAAAATCCACCCGATCTTCTTAAAGAAACCTTTTGCGGTAACTACCACCGAGCTGATTATTTCAAAGTCTTCTGTTACCAGCGACTTATATAAATTTGCGTAAATAACTCCCGTTACGCCGCCTTCAACCAAGGTGATATAGCTTAGAAATTGATTGATTGATGAGACAAGACCATTAACCCCTGAACCGAAATACTGCAAAATAATTCTTGGAATTACGAATCCGCTTATGATTGTCACGAGCTGCAGAACAAAGCCTGACAGCATACTGTTCAAAGTTGCCTTGTTTTTCAACATAACATATTCCCGCCAACTTTCATAAAGGGCTCTGTATTTTTTTACTTACGATTTAGTCGCAAGTTAACAAACAGCCAGTTCAATAAAGTTCTCTTTCCTTTTTGAATCAAAGATACCTCTCTTTTTTTCCACACAATTCTATCGTCCGATGTTTCTGGAAACAGGGAAACGATCTCGTCGTTATCCTCATATGCAGCCGCACCCGGTTCCGCTCTTATTTTCCAGTTATTTACAGTATTGCGGAAATGCTGTTCATCCAGCAATGTTGCCATCAAATCGTCTTCAGTCTCAAAGATGCCACCCCAGTTCTCTTTCTTAACAGTATAAGCAATATTCCCACTCTTGCTCATCGTAAGGATATAACTGTTGGCAGCATGGCTCTCATACATCGTATAAGAATACGTTTCGCCCCATACACATACAAGAAAAACCGCAGATATTTGATGCTCGCGGATCGCATTGATCATAGCATCCTTGCCCATCTTTGCAATTTCAACCGGAACGTCAGTAACATCTGGAAGGTGCTCTTGGCTATGTCCGAAGTAATAGAATTTATAGTTGCAATGCGAATCCTGAAGTTTTGCAACTGTATGTTTAAATATTTCCCAGCCTTTTGCGTATGTCTGTGCGCCGACAAAACCTATCCGCATGGCATCTTTGTCAGGCACTGGCGCCTTGTTTCCTTCATATGACCCAATGCTTTTCAGATGCGGAATCGTGAGAACACGGTCAGCATACGCAGGATAATAGGCGCTCCATGTTTCTTGCATATAATTTGATGGCGCAATGAAGCGTAAACGATCTCCAAATGAGTCAAGAAAACTCTTGATCTTTTTCAGATGTTGCTGCCGTCCTTCAGCATAGACGCAGCCTTCACATATATCCCCATCTGATTTCTCGGCACAGAATTCCATGTCATTTCTCAAAAGATTGGGATTATTACAGCAAGTATAAAAATCATGGAGATAATAGTATACTGGTACATTTTGGATTTTCTCAAGCAGCCATTGCACTTCCGCAATATCATTACGGATAATATGATGAATCAGAACCCCGACGCAGTGTTTTCCCGCATCCTGCAACTTCACAAGAAAGTTGAGCACATCTATAGCAGTAACTACAGATATGAAGTGGCCATCAACAACCAGCGCATAGCAGCCTGTCATTTTCACAGTGAGGTCGCTGCCGGTTCCTATGGATTTACTAATTGGGAAAACAGCTATGTACCCGATTCCATTTCTCTTGAAAATATCTTCATGCGCCTTGACGGCCTTACTGGTACCGCTTGAATCAATGATATAGCTCATACCAGTAACAACCACGATATATCTTTCAAATCCTTCAATTGGAAGCTTCATAATTCTCCTCTAACCCTTTGTAAGAATATCGATTTTGCACACTGGGAGATGGCTTATATACGACGTCTTTTCGCTGAACTATCTGATTAAGTAAAATCAAGGAGAAATTAAATTCAAAGCGAACCGCAACCGTTTCAAACAAACCATACACCGCAAAAAGCGTGATAACAATCAGCAACTTTGTGTCGCGATTTTTCACATATTTGCGAATCAATGCAATAAACGCAATGATATATAGAACGAACATAATGATGCCGTTATTCAGGAGGAGGCGCATATAGGAATTATCCAGCGTACTCAACCCAAATCTATAAAACTCAGAACCGTATGCGATTGGTTGACCAAATAACGTAAGCCTATAAAATGCAAAGTACCTTTGCAGCATGAGGATCCTTCCGCTGAGATTGATGTCGTAAGTGTCCAAAAACGGCGTAACGGCAACAAGAAATGTTAGAAAAACAACAGCGGCAATCAGAAGCGGGCTTTGGGATAACGCCATCCAGTACAATTTTCTGATGGTACCTTTTGATCCTTTAGCAATGCGATCCGCAACTTGAAGAACACCGAGAACCAATAACATAATACTCGCCGTGCGAGAGTAATTGACCGCATAAGCTATCAGAAAGGTAGCAAAAGAAATCACAATAGGGATAGATTTGTTCTTACAAATCAACCATGAACAAATTGCTATCTGGAACAAAATCGTTGCCATTGTGTTCGGATGTGTAAAACCAAGAGCATCTCTAATATGTCCGTCGGACGAAACCGTAACGGGATTGGGGATAATCTTGGCTAAAGCTGAGATCATCGTAATGGTCAAAACAAGAGCACTCGACACCAGAATTGCAGAGATTACCCTCTCTTCATCGACATAACTTCCTACCGCGAGAAGATACATTAGGACAATAAATGAAGTTGACTTGGAAAAATAGGCAGACAATTCACCGAGAAAGATAATGACAAGTGCCTTTTTTAGATTAATCCTGCTTCGCCCCATCAACAGAACGACAGCACAAACGATTCTTACCATGAAAGGCCCAAAAAAGTGTTTCGCTATTCTCACTGCATAAACTGTATTAAAATGTGTATAGTTGCCCAGCAGATTAAAAAACGTCCACAAAAAAATCGACGCAACAACCAGGCTGCTTAATTTAAGTCTGTAATTTCTCACGGCAAGTCACCTGCTGCATGATGTCAAACGTAAACAACATTTATGATCATTCTCACTACTCGTCACGCAAGTTCTGTTCCTTGATTTTCTCCAAATAGTTGAATGCATATTTTTCATCCGGTTCCAAATACGCGCCTTCTGCCCATTCGTTCCATGCGTTTATTACCAGAAACGGAACATCTCTTTCTCTGCAGATTCCTAATAATTCCCCAAAATATCTTCCAAACTTCTCCGGGTCTGAACCCGTCAGAATCTGAGCGTTGTACTGCTTTCTCGCAGTATTGTCCCAACCTGCAAATGCTCCTGGAATCACCGTGGGTCCAATGTCCCTGCGGGAAATCAGCTTTCTCCAGATCTTATCATAATCATAGGTGTAACCGACAATCCCTTTCCCCATCTTATTCAAACCCTTGTTCAGAATCGCCGCACCCCTGGTTCGGATCACTCTTGCGAGAAATTCAGGCTTGGAAGCCCCCTTCGAGAAGGTATAAAACGGCTCCCTGCGATAAGTCGCGTTAAACTGACCGAGGCTCTCCGAGGTGTGGGCATCATCTGTCTTTACAAAATAAATACCGTCAAAGCCAGCTTCCCTTGCCCATCTGTTCCAACAGGCCATGAAACGTTCGATCTCCTTGAAATGCCACACCGCAAAAATGAAGAAAACCGGTTTATTATCGATACGGATATACCTTGGGTCTCTGAAATATGTTAGATCATATTCAAAGAAATCGCGCCAATCGCTCTCATTCCCGTATTCTTGGGGCCAAAGCATTGTCGGGTCTTGACCAAACCAAGCTTTTCTCCAGTCATGATTTGCCCAATAGAGACAGAATGGGAAATCCAGTTCTGGGCTGTCCCGAAATAATTCTGTGGGCTTCTCCAGCAGCATCCGTCCATTCGTCCCATTCTCTTTTCCATAGCTGCTTGCATTGCAAGAGTAGTACTGGTAAATTACAAAGCCATCAATACCATAGCTCTTTGCCGTGGAAACCTGCTTCGCAATCTCCGATTTTTCGCTTAGATCGTAAAAATGCTGTCCCAGCGGCAGCTTCGGCTGATATTGACGCTTGAGCAGAGGTTTTGCCTGCCTGCAGGCAGTCCACTCCGTGTATCCCTTCCCCCACCAGGCGTTATTATAATCTGTTTCGTAATACTGCGGTAAATATAAAGCCAGAACTTTCGTATCCATCATGGGAGCTTCTTATCCTTTCACGTGATCCAACATCTGCAAAAAACGCGGAGCCGCACTCTCGGCGGAGTATTTTTCATAACCAAAGGCATATGCATGATGGCAGAAGGCGGCATGCGCTTCTTCACTATATCCGCTGACTTCTCGCACCTTATCCGCGAAGGCATCAATGTCTCCACGCGGGATTAAAAAACCGGTCTTCCCGTTATCGATCTGCTCTGAAATAGCCCCTACATCAAAAGCAATCGCAGGCCTTGACATGCAGCACGCATCCGTAATCACACCCGATTGTGTTGCCTCAGAGTACGGAAGCACAAGCCAGGCTGCTTGGTGGAAGTATTTCTGCATCTCGGCATCTGTGACCTCTCGGTCAATAACCACAGCATTTGGAAGCTTTTTGATTTCCTCAACCAGGTGGATGCTCTCCTCATCAGGCGCTCCCACGATACGATACTGGATTTCAGGTGTTTTACTCATAATCTTCTGGAGCAAATCAAATCCCTTATATCGGCGGATGCGGCCAAAGCAAAGAAATTCCCGGCTAGATGAAGGCTGATTCTCCGCTGGATAGTAACGCCAAAGATCAATGCAGCTTATTTTTTTAATAGGCAGCCGGTATCTTTTTGCCAATGTCTCTTTGTACATTTTGTTGCGAAGAACAATATGATCAGCTTGATGGCAAGTCACAAAATTGCTCAAATCCATTGCCTTGTTGCCATCATGAGGAATTACATCGTGAACGGCTACAACCTTTTTGCATTTTGGACACAATGCCATCAAAAACGCATTCCACAGATGCTGGCTTTCAAAATACAGGATATCTATCCTCTTCTGTTTGATCCAATCTGCAATCCTCTTTATTTCGGAAAATCGAAACGCTTCTTTTGAGATTCCCGGCCGCTCCGGACAATTGATATAGAGGTTGCGCTCCGTATGTGGTGCTACCATTGACTTCGGTTCCTTGATGCCAATCGTAAAAACACTATAATCTTCTTTCAGCACATCGAACATGCTGTATACTACATTCTGGTGATCTGCATTATTGGAAAAAGAAATTAAACAAATCCGCATGGATGACATGTTCAACTACCTCCAAAAAATCTTTCTTCCAGCATCAAACACCAGCAATGATAAACCGGAAGGTGCAACTCTTGAACCATATATGTTTCCGTCTCAGGGACCCTTACAGCAACATCTGCAACCTGTGCCAGTTCGCCACCCTTTGCTCCAGTAAGACCAATCACTTTGATTCCAAGAGCACGGGCTACCACTGTAGCGGACATCACGTTCTTGCTGTTTCCGCTCGTAGAAATCCCCAGGAACACGTCACCCGGACGGCCGAAGCCGAAAAGTTGCTGGGCAAAGACTCCAAGCCCATCCACATCATTAATATAGGCTGTAGACAGCGCCTCATGAGCCACCAGAGGAATGGCCATAAGGCCTCGTTCCAAATTCTTTGCGAGGTCTGCACCGCGTACCGGATCAATCGCTTTCAGTTTCTCAGCCATCTCCGGTGTCACCGGGCGAGGAGTCTTAAACCGTTTCATCAACTCTCCTGCAATATGCTCGGAGTCGGCTGCAGATCCACCATTACCGGCAATAAGCAGCTTGTGATCCCCTTCATACGCCTCTTCCATAATGAGGTACGCATCAATAAGGGACTGGCGGCATTCCGCAAGAATCGGGTAACGTTCAATCAAAAGATCGATGTGTTTTTCAAGACGAGCTTCCACCGTCTTCATGCTTAATTCCTACTTTCTTTCTACGGTCAACCATATGGTTAAGAGAATAAGGCGTTAATGACGGTAAGAAGTGAATCTCCGGTCATGTCCTGACCATATTCCCCTTCACCAATCAGTGCCGTTTTGCATCCAGCCGCTAAACCAGCCTTGATATCATTTTCGCCATCACCGATCATCCACGAAGCGGACAGATCAATGGTAAAATCCTCTGCCGCCTTCACCAGCATCCCAGGTTTAGGTTTCCGGCAATCGCAATCTATTTTCAACTCGGGGATTTCTCCCTCGTACCCTTTATGTGGATGATGCGGACAGTAGTAAAGTGCATCCAGGTATGCGCCTTCTGCTCCCAGTAGCGTCTCCATCTTGTTGTGGATCTGCTGAAGTTCAGGAACAGTAACCTCACCTCTAGCAATCACAGGCTGATTTGTGATTACAATAGCGAGATAGCCAGAGGCATTGATCTTCTTAATCGCCTCCGCCACCCCAGGTATCAACTCAAACTCATCAATATCTCTAAGGAATCCGACATACTTGTTGATCGTGCCATCCCGATCCAAGAAAATGGCCTTTTGTGAGTGAGCCAGATTCTTCGCCGCAACAACACCGTTCACAAAGTCCCTACAGACCGCTTCATATCTCTCCGGTGTTCCCATATCCTTGACATACTCCGGACTGTCATAGCAGAACATCTTCCCTGTTCCACAGAGTGGTTTCAGAATCTGACGGTCAAGATCAACTTTGACCCTTTTGCCATCCACTTCTGTGCCTATCGTTTCTGCAACGATCCCGGTCATATCCAGCACAACAGGATCAATCACATGCAAACCAGCATTCACACGGTTCTGATAGAACTCTGGCCTATCATCTTCCTTTGTCAGCCATTGCTGTACTGCTCCGCTCTCGTCAGCTATCAGCACACCGCTGTCATAAGGATGGCTGTTCGGATGTGTAAAGAGTGTCACGAGTCCGCCATGATTACGGTGAAACTGCACAAACCTGTTAAAGTCGATATCGAACACAGCGTCAGCATTCAAGAGCAGGAACGGCTCTATCAGCTGATCTCTCAGCTTGAACAATGCTCCTGCATTCCCCAGCGGTTGCTCCTCCACGAAGTACTCGATGTTTACCCCAAGCCGACTACCATCGCCAAAATGGGCTTCAATCTTCTCGTGCATGTGGGAAACAGTGAGGATAATGTCTGCAAATCCTTGAGCAGCTAGACTCTCAATCTCCCACTCCAGCACAGGTTTCTCTATTCCTTCTTTATTCTTTATTGGTATCAGCGGTTTCGGGATATCTGGAAACATTTCGGATATTCTTGTTCCTCTACCGCCTGCCATAATAACTGTCTTCAATCTTCTTCCCTCGGCTCAAACATCTCTGGACTATAGTGAATAACCCTCGTGCCGCCATCCTCAAATCGGAAAGGTACATAAAGCAGATCCTTCATAGCTTCCATGACAGCTTCTTTCTTTTCCGGCTGTACATAGAACACAAGGAAGCCACCACCACCAGCACCGAGAAGCTTTCCGCCGAGAGCGCCAGCAGCAATGCCTTTTTCATAGAGGGCGTCGATTGAATTCGTCGTAATCGCTCCACCTGTCTGCCTCTTCAACCGCCATGTGGTATCAAGAAGACGCCCAAAGTCATCGAGATCAGAATGCTTATCCTCCAGGACCTTCTCGGCGTCATCCACGAGAGCATACATCTGCTGGAGCTGCTTCACCTTTTCGTCATAACCAGCCTGGTTCGCTTTCTGCATCTCCGAGCTGAAACGGGTAAATCCAGTGAAGAACATCAGCAGATTATCGTTAAGCTGCTTCTTCCGATCCGGATGGATAATGATAGGCTTAACATCGTATGTACCGTCTTTATTGAACTCAATTCGGTTCATACCGCCGAAAGATGCAGCGATCTGATCCTGCCAACCTCCTGCTTCTTCACAGAGCACACGTTCCAAATAGATTGCCTCATCAGCCAACTTCTTCTTATCAGCGTACTTACCTTTAAGGGCGTAGAATGCATTAAGCATACCTACCGCGAAAGAAGATGATGTTCCAAGTCCACTTCTAGCCGGAAGATCTGCTTCATAAGTCAGGCGGATCTCATACATATTTAGCATCTTCATCGCATTACGAATGGCCGGATGCTGGATTTGATCAACGTTAGAAACGCGCTCTGTTTTGCTATATGAAAGCTCTGTGCTATAGTCGAAGAATCTAGGAAGATGGCGAACATTGACGTAACAGTATTTATCGAAAGATGTACTAAGAACTGCTCCACCGTATTCACGGAAGAAGCTTTCCATATCGGTACCGCCGCCAAAAAAACTCATTCGGAAAGGCGTTTTAGTTATTATCATTACTGACTCCTTAATGCTTCAAAAAAAAATACTCATTGGGCGCCATCCTTTTTCAAGACAGCAAAAACAGTTCGGATAATACATATAATATCCAGATAAAGCGAACAATTCTTTACATAATAGTACTCAAGCTCCAACCGTTCGCGATAATCAATGTTCGACCTCCCGTTGCATCCCCACCATCCAGTAATGCCTGGTTTTACCTTCTCATACAGTTTCAATCCGTTGTGGGAAAAGAGCTCTCCCTCAACTAAAGGTCGAGGTCCAACCAGACTCATGTCCCCGGCGAGGACATTCAGCAGCTGCGGAAGCTCGTCTATCGAGGTTTTCCGAAGGACAGATCCTACCTTTGTTATTCTCGGGTCATTCTCAAACTTCTGGTTTTCTTCCCACTCTTTTCGGTAATGCTCCTCTTTCAGCATCTCCTGAAGGATTTCTCCCGCATTCGGCACCATGGAGCGGAACTTCCAGATGCGGATTTCCTTGCCGTTTTGACCAACACGTTTCTGCCGATAAAAGATTTTTGCCGTATCGCCGGAAGCCAGATAAGCAATCTTGACACCAATCGTAATGGGAATCAGCACAATCACGCCAATCAGGCCACAAATAATATCGAATAGACGCTTAACCATCAAGTACGTATTCTGTGAGGGAGAAAATGAGAAAGTACCAATACTCAGTGCTTTGTTGATGCCTATATTTGTGATGAATTGTTCCTCGGTTTGAATACCTATCAGCGGCTCAACCACAAAATTGACACCTACACCATTGGCAATCAGTTCCTTAACAGCAGAAATCGGGACAAGTTCATGCGAAACTGCAACCAGCACTTCGTCAATGTTGTTTTCCAAAATGAATTGAATCTCGTTCTCCTGAACAATCGGAACTTCAATTGTTTCTTTGTCGCCTTGGTATTTCAGCGAAGAACGTGCTACAGGCTTGGCAGATCCTTTTGAAACAATATGTACGCCTTTAATCTCATAAAGAGGGAGATCCGTCGCGTAAATGCTATGAATATCCTTCTCGGCGTTTTCCTCTGTACTGACAATAAACAGGGACATTTTTTTTGTGCTATAGAGGGGAATCTTTCCCGAGGTAAGAAGCTTCTTCCACGCGTACTTCATCAATACCGTGAGTACGAAGTAAAGAACATATGTAAAGAAGAATACTTCTCGAGAGTAATTTGCGCCGATCTTAAACACATACAAAACTAAAACAGCGAGAATGGCATTTGTAAGAACAGTAACTAACGTTCTACCAATCTCAAAATAATAACGCCGACGAAAGATCCCACTGTATGGATTGGTGATAAGATCGATTACAATATTCAAAAGGCTGATAATTACAACAAAACGTCTCCACTCCGTATTCGTTGCAGTCGTTGAAAACTTCAGATAATACGCAACGAAGAACGCAATGAGAAGTGCTGCAAGGTCAACAATCATAAAGTCTAAGTGTTTTGCCCAGCTATACTTTCCTTTGATGTGCATAGCCATATCCTCCCTATCTTTTGCCCTGCCACGGCATTCTAGCCGCGAAATGCAATATAAAATGATTGATTCTATTTATTCGATTAATAGAGTTTTGTAGTGAAAACATTCAGTTATAAAATGGCGCTTATATTGATGTGCTTACAGACCGTCAAGCATATTTGGATCCTCCTCTTCGAAGACTATTTACTGTCCGGAGAAGTGAGTTTGCCATGACATGTTGACTTGAAGATCACGCTTTTTCGTTATTTTATTCTTTACTATTTACTTCTTCTATGCTATAGTGCTTTATGGATGAAACTTGCCTTAACTCAAAAGAATTCTTTTGATGAAAGGAAATGGAAATCGCAATATTCTATAAACTAAACTAACCCACTATAATCTCAAGCTCAAACCCCGACATACAATATCCCGGCTTCTTCGTATGTAGAATACCTTGGCTGAAAGATCTCACTATTACCCATATATGCTTTGCTTTTTGCATCGCCCACTTGATCGAAATAGTTCTTTTCGAGAACATATAATGCAGCGACAGCTTGGCACAGATTTCCAAGATTTGCTTTTTGATAATTCAGGTTTCCTCTTGCATCCTTTAGTGATCTCTGATGCTTTACATCCGTGTATGCTTTCCACCACGTTGGAATATGGTTCACATTAGGATTCAGGACACGGTATCTTATGATGCCTTTTCTGTCTTGGTATTGCTCTACTTCGAAGTCTGCCCATGGTTCTATATCAAAAGAACGGCAAAACTGAACTGCTTTGTTATTTATTCCCTGATACCAAGGCTGAATCTCATACCACCATTTCAAAATATTGTTTTTAGAATCCCCTGGTACAAATTGTGGGTTCATCTCTGCAGCAAGGATTTTTCCAAAGGCATCAATCTCGCTACAAAACGCCTGGTAGAGCTTCAAGTACTCTACTGAGAAAGTGTGAAAATTGGCGGGATCAAAGTCCACATACTTTCTAGTTGAAAGTAGCTCTTCCTCGAGCTCCAGATAATATCTCCAGTGAGTTCGTTCGTTGATCTCAAATCTTTCTATATCTATCTGCATCTCTTTGCTCCCTTAACAATGCTGAAATGCCCATAGCCGGCAAACGCTTTCGCGTTCCCCGGCTTGAGTCAACCTCCTTATTACCTTTTGTAAAGCTCTCTTTGTGGGTCAAAATCGAGCAATCCAAGAAGCTACTACAGTATTTAGCTGATACAAACTGCGTCCGTGACCAAGCATCGCAGAGAAATTTACAGCAATAAGGGGACTCACTCAAGCCACGGAAAGCCGCATAAATACTGGCTTTTTCTTGGTTTGTCCAAATATTACCTTATATCCCACAATGCTCATGTCGCCCACCAGGATGTTCCAGAGCTGGGGAAGCTCATCCAGCCTGCACTTCCGCACAATCCGGCCTACCGGCGTGATCCGGTCGTCATGATCGCCGGTGCTCAGCCGGGCAACGCCGTCCTTTTCCGCGTCCACACGCATGGACCGGAACTTGACGATCTTGAAAAGCTTGCCGTCCTTGGTCAGCCGGACCTGCTTATAGAAGACCGGGCCGCCGTCATAGGCCTTGATGGCGATGGCCGTGACCAGAAAGACCGGGGACAACACGATCAGCCCCAGAGCAGCGCACACCGCGTCAAAGCTCCGCTTCAGTACCCGATACTCGGGTTTGAGCTGCTTCCGCCTTGCCATCATGACCGGGCTGTCGAAGGCCTGGATGTGCTCCGTGCCCTGCATGATCACATCGCCCACATGGGGCAGGAAGAAGCCCCGGACGTCATTTTCTTCGCAATACTTCAGGATGCCGTTTCTGCAGTGGGAGTTGACCCCCGCCACAAAAATGGCGTCATAGCCCCGCAGCTCATCCCGGAGTTCCTCAAAGCTGCCGTCGTACTCGATCTCCTTCGCGACCCTGTAGAGCCGCTCCATGGGCTTGCCCCGGATCGTCCCGAAGCGCTTCCGGTCTTTTTTGCTGCGGTAGATCAGGACCGTCCTTCTGGGCGGATAGAGGCGGAAATAGAGCCAGTTGCCGTAATAGGCCCCCGCCAGATCGAGCAGCGCATAAGCGACCATCAGGAGCAGAAACAGCAGCGGGCTTTTGAGCTGATTCCAGCCCAGCATCACCGAGACATACACGATGCTCACGGCAAACAGCTGGGAAAGGAACTGCGCCAGCGCCAGGGTGCGGATCCGGCTGTAGCCGAAAAGATAGCTGTTGTAGGTCCGGTTGAACAGGCCCAGCAGCAGGGCAAAGCCCGCCGTCACCAGATAATTGTACCGGAAACCCAGGCTCCTTACCTGTGGGACCTTCCCATACCGAAACTGCAGCCAAACAACATAAAACAGGCCGCAAGTCAAAAGAAAATGGAAGGCCTTGAAGAAATACAGTTTCAGCTTCGCTTTGTCATCCAGGTTTGTCCTACTCATCCTTTGCCTCTCTCTTTCCTTGTTCTGCGATCAGCGTTCCCCCGCGCACACCGCAGAAGTGCCCCGCCCGCTCTCCGGGCGCCGCTAAAAATCGAATAGCCGATGAACGCACGCGTTCGTCGGCTATTGTCACAGCATGTTCTCCTGCCGCCGCCGACCTTATCGGGCGGAGGATTGGAAAAAGATTTCCATCACAAGCTCCTGCAGTGCCGTCTCGTCTGTATAAAACTCCATGTACTTCTCGCCCAGTGTGGCCTCGCCGGGGATGGAGCGGATCCCGGTGAAACGATAATCCTTGACCTTCTCGGCAAGGTTGACCATCTCATCACTTGTCATGTCCGAGACATTGAAATCCGCCAGCTTGGAAATCAGCCGCGCGCCAAATTTGCTGTCTTCGCCAAACTTCTCCAAAAGCTGATCGTGCAGCCCATAGAGATAGGCTCTCTGCCGGTTCATCCGGCTGAGATTGCTGCTGTCGTCCACGTAATGGCGTGTACGGACAAAGGTTAAAGCGTGCTGACCCCAGAGACGCACATCCTTCCCCTGTTCCAGGGTGGGGTCGATCGCTGAAAAATCATCGTCAATATGGACCACAACACCCCCGGCCAGATCGTTGATCAGGGGGATGGCGTCCATCGTCAGAGAAAAATAATGTTCAACGGGAACGTCCATCAAATAATGGGAAACCGCCTGCGCGGTGTTCCGGCAGCTGTCCCGTCCGCCGCTGCCGAAGGTGTGGGCCAGAGCAAGCTGGCCGGTAAAGGTGCCGATCACTTTCCCCGACATGCCCAGACGCTGAATGTCCGTCATGGCATCCCGGTTTAAATGAATGGCAGAATAGCTTTTGCTGTTGTGATCAACAACGATCAGGAACAGGAAATCCGCCTGCTGGTGGTTGGTGGACAGGCCGGATTCCCCCGGATTGTCCGAGAACTTGTCCAGCCCGATCAGCAAATACGTATCCAGATCGTCGCGCAGCTTATAGGTCTGTCCCTCCACAGTGACAGGAGTGGGAAGCACATGGTCTTCCTGCTCCATCAGATACTGTTCCGCCTCTTTCGCCTGCTGGAGCTGCTCCCAGCGGCGTACGCCAAACAGGCCCACACCGATCACCACCAGTAAAAGAATGATGATCGGTATGGACCGCTTGGTTTTGCGGTTGTTA
>ODAI011030807.1_pt1 | contig 27081 bp, 19 predicted proteins | sample 1539321 | NCBI WGS metagenome assembly ODAI01 (sample SAMN02144231, study PRJEB22623) | gut metagenome | biome: sheep rumen | host: Ovis aries | place: New Zealand
CCTCACCTGCCCTGTGGGCATCCTCTCCCCAAGGGGCGGGGCGATAGTTAGTATTTTCTAATCATGGTTTTTATACGAACAAAAGTAACTTCCTCCTCGCCCCTTGGGGAGAGGATGCCCACAGGGCAGGTGAGGGGCCGTCACTTAAATTTACCAAAAGATGAAGCTATCTCACATATTAGCAACTCTTACCATAGTTTTTCTATTCCCAATAGGTACTTCCGCAAAACACCTGATATTCAACGAGGGAACAAGATATTCACGTCTTGCACTTGAATCCAGAACACACGATTTCTACGGCAACCTCAGGCCTATGGGATTTCCTGTCTTCGTTATGGATGGCTCGATGGATATGGACACACAACTGTCCAGCAAAAGCGAGACTACCTTCGACTACGTGCCAGGACTCGTGGCCAGAGCCACTATGGAGGCTGTTGACCTTTACAAGCAGGAGGCATGGGCACGCAGCATATTCTACAGCGTGGAGTGGTATGCCAACCTGTATTACGACAAGGTGCCAAAAGATGGTGGAAGCCTCGACAACCTCAACTCGGCAAAGATATACTTCCCTATCTACGAACTTACGAAGGAAGGAGGTCTCTATGCCTCATTCTGTAATGATTCCACCCTCATAAAGGCAAAGCTTGCCATTGATGCTGCCGTGAAAGGCCTTCAAGCCCACATCAGGAAATACACGATAAAGGACTCGCAGTTTGAGGATGCCCGTGGCGGTATGTGGCATAAGAAGAGCTACCCAAATCAGATGTGGCTTGACGGACAGTATATGGGACCAGCCCTTATGGCACAGCTCATCAACTACGGACGCAACGTGACAGGAAGCGCAGAGAGCGACTGGGACTTTATAACAAACCAGTTCAAAATCACTTGGAATCACCTATGGGACAAGGACAAGCGCCTTCTCTATCATGCATTCTCAGCCACTCCTACTGACACGCTATCCTCATGCTGGGCTGATCCGGAGACTGGCCGTAGTAAGGAGTTCTGGGCAAGAGCTGAGGGGTGGTATTTCCTTGCTCTCGTTGATGTGCTTGCGGAAATGCAGAAAGCCAAGGTGACGGAATCTGACAACTACACCGTTCTACGTCAGTATCTTAACGAGCTTGCCAAAGGTATTGCGCAGTATCAGGAACAGAGAACCGGCTGTTGGTATCAGCTTATCGACAAGGGCGCCGGCTATAATGCATCCTCATACAAGGGTGTTGAGATGGCAACCAAACACAACTATCTCGAATCATCAGCATCGGCACTCTTCATAGCAGCCTACTATAAGGGAATGCGCCTTGGACTTCTCGACAACGACTATAAGGATATGTGCGATAAGGCATACCGAGGTTTTATCGAGACATTCGTGGTGGATGACCATTCCCCGTTTGGCGGTATTGACATCATAGGCAGTTGCCGTTCGGCAGGTCTTGGAGGAATGGACAAGCGCGACGGCTCAGGTGCTTATTATCTGCTCGGTCCTGACGTAACTGTGGTGACGGAGCGTGATATGCAAACCGAAGGCAAGGCTCTCGGCGCTTTCATTCTCGCAGCAATAGAGTATGAAAGAGCACATCCGCAGGAGTAATCCCCTGATTTTTCAAGTGTAATTTTGTAATTTTGTAATTTTCGCCCCTATTTGAAGGCTAAAGGCTAATGGCTAATGGCTAATGACTAAAGGCTTTTGCCTTTTGTCTTTCGTCTTTTTTGCCTTTGTACAAAATTGATACTTACGTTTTTCATGGCTTCCTTTTAAGGAAGTTTTCTGGCACACTGCTTGGCAAAGTGCCGTGTTTTTCTTGGTAAGGAGAGGAAGAGAAGAGCAGCAGAAGAGCAACACAAGACCACCTCACGCATGCAAAGATAGGTAAATTTACGCAAAACTCCAAATATTTTGCGCCATTTTAACACACTTTAACATAAAACAAACAACCAAACAAACACTCTATTTTTCACCACCACCGAGAAAAAATTCTCCTTATTAATTTACGCGCGAACCTTATTATATAAGAAATAGAATTGATACCTTGTTGCATAGCGTGTTTGTTTGTTGGTTTGTTTGTTTCGCGCTATAATTCCGCATTTAGAATTATAGCACGTTTGAAATGTTTGTAATCCCAATCTTATGTAGTTTTAACATATTTTAATGCAAGTTTTGCATAAAAACAGGAAAGTAGGGGGAAAAGGGAAAATTGACATGACAAAAATTTACACAAAAAATGCAAGTTGGGAATTTTAGCCTTTATGCAAGAAAACCCAGACTGGCAGGTTTGTTTGTCAACAGAAATAATATTGGTTCGTTGTGAAACGAGCCGTTTTTTTAGTGCCCGAAACAAACAAACAAACAAACAAACACTTGAAAAATCAAGGGATACGAGCGCAACGGGAGGATGAGGCAGAACCGAACGGGAGGGGGACATATACATATCACACCTCAATTCTGAATGTTGTACCCTTCCCTACTTCTGATTTCAGGACATAGATTTTGCCGTGATGATATTCCTCAACGATGCGCTTGGCAAGTGAGAGACCGAGTCCCCAACCACGGGTCTTAGTGGTGAAGCCGGGACGGAACACATTCTTGATATTCTTCTTCTCTATTCCCTTGCCAGTATCAGTAACGTCAATGATGACACGCTGAGAGGCAAATGCCTTGATTGTGATAGAACCGCCGCCTTCCAGAGCATCAACGGAATTCTTGCAGAGATTTTCAAGTACCCATTCAAAGAGCGATGGATTGACCATGACATGAGCATCGCAACTTGAGAACTCGTCTATTATCTTGACTTTCTGCGATGTACGCCTGTCCATATAATCCACCACATGACGGAGCATCTCCGCCAATGGAGTATCGACAGGTTCGGGTATAGAGCCAATCTTTGAGAAACGCTCGGCGATAAGTTGCAGACGCTTCACATCCTTGTCCATTTCAGGGATAAGCTCGTCATTAGGATATGTCTCGCGCAGGATTTCCGTCCAAGCCATCAATGAGGATATAGGGGTGCCCAACTGATGAGCCGTTTCCTTTGACAATCCCACCCACACCTTGTTCTGTTCGGCTTTCTTTGAGGTAAGTAGGGCAAAGATGGCAATCACGACAAAGATGAGGACAATACCCAACTGCACGTAAGGATAGAATGACAGTCGGGTAATCATGACCGACTCGTCGTAGCTCACGTGGATGGTCTCTGCGTCTGTACCAAGCGATATCTTTATATCACGACCAGAAGCACGCATTCTTGCAGCCATCTTTGAGGCAACAGCCATGCTGTCGTCATAGTTCTCAGCATCGATTTCCACGTTGCGGAAAGTCTGCACGTTACCATGTTCATCGGTCACTATGACAGGAATGGTGTTGTTCTCGTTGATAACCTTCAACACAAGGTTCAGGTCGGTATTCTCTTCCGCGGTACTAAGCGAGCGCATAGCCTCTGCCCATACCTCCATACGGTTGCGCTCCTCTATGGCAAGGTCACGTACAAGGATATGGGACACAACGAGCGAAGCCGCTGCGATTATCACAGCGGCCAAGACAAGCACTATCTTAATCCTACTAATAGAAGCCCACCCAGGCCCTCCCAAAGGGAGGGATGCGATATACATCTTATGGCTGAAAAAGTGTGACTTCATACTTTATATAACATACCTTGAAAAGAATAAATACTATAAAACATCCTTCCTCTTGGGAAGGCTTGGTTAGGCCAAAAACTTCTCAAACTCCTCCTTCGGCAACGGATGCGAGTAGTAATATCCCTGTACCGTATCAATACCCATTCTCTTTACCTTGTATAGTTGTTCCGATGTCTCCACGCCCTCGGCGGTGACTTCCATACCAAGACTACGTACGAGTCGCACACAGGCAGCCATTACCTGCGCCTGACGCGGATTATCCAATCCCCTGACAAATGCCATATCGAACTTCACAATATCCAACGGCAAGAGCTGGAACATGCTGAGTGAGGAATAGCCAGTACCGAAATCATCAAGTTCTATCTTCACTCCCTTCTCCTGACATTCACGCAAGACCTTGGCCAATCTGTCTATCTGCTCGCTGAACAGACTTTCCGTCACTTCAAGGTGCATACTCTCAGGCGAGAGATTATTGTCTTTGAGAGGCTTGAACCATTTACGCATGAAATTATCCTGCAAGAGCTCTGAGCGTGAACAATTCACAGATATCGGCACTATATGAAGGCCTTTCTCCTGCCATTTCCTCTGATTCTGACAAGTACATTTCCATGCGTAGAAATCAACCTCTGAGATAAAACCTGTCTGCTCAAAGACAGGAATGAACTCAGCAGGAGACAGGAAACCGAACTCTGGATGAGTCCAACGAACAAGAGCCTCGGCACCTACAAGGCGACCTGTACGGGAATCATGCTTTGGCTGATAGTAAATATGGAATTCGCCATGCTTCAACGCATTCACCATCGACCTTTCTATGGCTACACGGCGGTCATAGTACTTCTGCATATTGTCATCAAACCATGCATAATTCTGGCCATACACATGCTTTACAGTATCAAGAGCCATAAGGGCATGACGACAATGCTCCCTAACAGGGATGTCGTGTCTGATATCGCGCTTCACACCAAACTTAAGAACAGCCACACCCTCTTCCGGTAACGGTAGCGTAAGAGCACCCTTGTTTCTTCTTCTCGTCTCCATATAGCGCTCGGAACTTGGAGCCATAACCACAAACTGGTTATCGTCATATCGCCCATAGATATAGTTCTCCACCTGTGCCCTGCGCATCAGAGCCACATTCTTTAAGAGAAGTTCGTCGGCCACCTTCGTTCCATAGCGTTCCTTAACCAGCGTGAAGTCCTGAATATCAGAGATGGCAAGAGTGAATTCCACGTCAGGATTCTCACGCAGAACCCTCTGTGCATGATGGAAGAAAGCCTGTCGAGTGAATATCCCCGTAAGATCGTCGTACTCCACTTCCCTCAGCGTAGAAGCAGATTCCCTTAAACGGATGATGTTACTGATACGTTTTAAAACGATATTCCTCTTATAGGGTTTGATGACAAAATCCGTAGCACCCAACTCGAGACATCTCTCCTCTTCTTCCACATCATTACTGCCCGTAGCAACAATCACAGGAATTTCTTTTAGGAGATCGTCTTCCTTCACAACCTTCAGAAACTCATATCCGTTCATAACAGGCATCTGCACGTCAAGAACAATGAGTGAAATATTGCGATAATGCTCTTGGAGGACTTCAAGGCCCTCCTTACCGTTCTCTGCCTGGAACACATGATATCGGTCTTCCAGCATAGCACAGAGCATATCGCGATTCAATTCGTTATCCTCAACAATGAGGATTGATCGGCGTCCTGATTCATTTGACATAAACGGTCCTCCAAGTTATTCTTCACATTTCGCCATTTTCCTTCTGAATGCTATCTATTACCCGTTTATATGCATTCTCCAGATCTTCCAGAAGCTTTTCATCCACAGTTCCGTCGCATCGGCGCAACTGCTCAGTAAGGGCTGATGCAGCTTTCCAAAGTTCTGTAAAAGAAAGATTTGCAGCAACGCCCTTCAACGTATGCACGGCACGGAAAGCCACTTCGTAGTCTTCCGAAGCAATAGCATCACGCAATTGCTGCATTGACGAATCAGACGGAAATTTCAGCACAAACTTCTCCACGAGTCTGTCACTCATAAGTCTTGCCTTGACTTCCGCATAGTCTCCATGTAAACTTTTATATAACTCTTCTAAATTCATAGACTCAACTTCTTTGTCTCTGTATAGAGCATTATCCATGAAATGGTAACGCTTGCCACATCTGCAAGTGCCATACTCCACCAAACTCCTGTCACGCCAATCAAATGCGGAAGGATTACAAGCATTGGTATGAGGAATAGCAACTGTCGCGTCAAGGATATAATCATAGAGGCACGTGGGCGTCTTATCGTCTGAAAGAAAGACACAGCAACCATCTGACTACCCACAAACGGGAAGGTGCAGAGTCCGATAATCAACGCCGTAGCACCTATTTCTATCATCTGCTTGTCTGTAGTAAAAATAGACATCAGCCCATCTGCAAAGATGGAAATAAATCCATAGCCAATGCACATGATAATAAAGGCATTAAAGATGGATTGCATCAGGACGCCTCGTACTCGAATGTAATTCTGTTTGGCTATATTTATGCTTGTTATTATCTGCAATGCAAGTCCAAGACCAGAAATAAGTGATATAAGCACCTGAGTTATTCGCTGTACGATGGCATAGGAACCAAGATACATATCTCTTTGTTCACCTGCAACTTCTATAAGCGAGAGGTTAATCATAAGAGCCACCACACATCCACACGCATTAATGGCAAAAGGTGACACTCCAATCGACAATATCTCTTTGATAAGGCTGAAATCAATGCGGAACCCTCGTTTTGTGAAATGCAAGAAAGCTTTCTTATTAGAAAATACCTTTATGTATAATATCCAAGAGACGCTCTCGCACATGATTGAAGCCAAGGCAACTCCCTTCATTCCCCATTTGAAAACGAACACAAAGATTACAGACAGAATGACGTTACTAGTAATACCTCCTATCTGCAGCATCATCTGCACCTTCGGCCGCCCCTGTATATGAAGAAGTCGTCCCATGCTCTGCATTGAGAATAACACAACAGTAGAAACAAGCATAATCCGCATATACACAAGGGCATACGGAAGCGTCACGTCCGATGCGCCACAAAGTCGAAGTATATCTTCAAGGAATATTTCAAGCACAGCCGTTAACAGAGCCCCAAAACTCACAAGCATTATGACGGAATTGCCGAAAGTCTTCAATGCCTGTTCCTGATTGTTCTCGGCATAAAGCATTGCAATTTTCGAAGCTGTGCCGGTATTGACAAGTGAAGCAAAGGCTGAAATGAGAATTATGATAGGGAAAGTACACGCCAAGGCGGCAAAAGCATCAATTCCCACCCCTATACCGAGAATAATTATTTCGAATATATTTAAAACAGCATTAGCCGACATCGCAATCATAGCCGGTGGAGTAAACTTTTTCAAAAGCTTACCTATCGGCATTGTTAGCATGCTATTTACTCGTGTATTGTCCATTTAATTCCTTTACTGTTTTTACACTTGCGCTGCTTGGTGAGTTTTGCTGATAATATACGATTTAGACTTATCAGCATATTGTCACGCTATTCCCTTCCTTCCTCTTACTCTCATAGCAGAGTTTGTCAGCCTTGGAATAGGCAAGAGCTTTCACTTCATCTATATTGCCCTTAAAATAGTGCGCTCCCATACTGAAGGTTATCTTGATATCACCAAGTTCAGGAATAGCAATAGCATTCACCCTGTCTTCCAGAGCCTTTATCTCCTTCCTGATATCTTCTTCTTCCTTGACTCCATCTACGAAAACGAAGAACTCATCACCTCCCAAACGGGCAACAGAAGAATTTCTGATACCACACAGGCTCTGACCGAACGCCTTTAGCACCAAGTCGCCAGTCATGTGACCGCAAGCATCATTAATAGCCTTGAAGTCATCAATATCCACGACACAGAGGTAGCCCTCCCCATCGGGATTGAACAATTCGTGTATTCTCTTTTTCAACCCATAACGATTCAGCATCCCCGTAAGCACATCGTGCTCTGAGACGTAAATCAAATGGTTGAGATATGCTTCTTCTACTTGTATCATATTAACTTATAGCGGCTTTCTTAAACACCAGCTCAAACCTTGAGCCTTTTCCCAATTCACTCTTAACTACGATTTTTCCATGCATATTCTCGACGAGACGACGGCATAGGGAAAGACCTATACCGGCTCCAGCCGTACTGCTGCTTTCCTTGTAGTATCTGTCGAAGATGAGTTCATGCTTCTCCTTCGGAATACCGATACCCGTATCCTCCAGGAATATCACTACGTTATCATCCATACATTGCCATCCCATCGTTATACTGCCTTCTTTCGTGAACTTGACAGCATTATTAACAAGGTTCGACATAACCTGCATCATACTGCTACGGTTCAAATCCACATATACATCCTCGGGACCTCGCACTATATTGTATTCCAAGTGTTCCGGAATCACCACGTTGTATGTCGCATATAGTTCCTCAACGATATCCTTCACCTTTCTTGTCTTCAAGGACATCTGCATCTCCTCACCCTCGCTATTACTTTTCAGCACATCGTTGAGCAAGCGGAGCAACTGTTCTGTATTATCAGCTATGATTTGTGAATAACTCTTCAACTCCTCCTCGGACGTCTCACTTCCCGTCTGTGCAAGGATCTGGGAGAAACCGGTTATGATATTCACAGGGGTACGGATTTCATGTCCCATGGCGGCAAGGAAACTCGCCTTCAGTTTACTTTCCTCCTCAAGGTCGAATGCCATCTTCCTCTCCTTCTCCTTCTGACGGGCACCGTCGATGATAGTGAGGATACCCATTACATTGTCATTGCCAGAAGCCTTTTCTTTCCTTTCCCACGGTTCCTTTTCCCTACAGATAAGAACACTTAGCGAGTGTACCTCATGAGACACAGGCATCGTGATGTTGAAGTCAACATAGATACCCGTTTCATCGGCATTCTCAATAGCAGTAGTCAGTTCCTTCCTACTACTCCTTGACATGCATCTTAGCACCACGTCAAGTGGAATCCTACGCTCACGAAGGTTGTTCTTCTTGAAGAAACGATGGCCGAAAACCAGTTTACCTTTATATATATACCACAGATATGACTGTGTAGAAAACAGAATCTCATGAACATTCTCCATATACCTGTCTGCCTCACGACCGTTTTCGAGATACTGCATCTTCTGGAAGTTATCATCTATAAACCTCCATAAAGTCAGTACCACCGTCAACAATATCAGGTAGATAATTCCTATGTAGTAATATTCATTCATCTAATTACGTACGATTTCGAATGTGCATTTTTTATGCAAAGCCCAACGAGCTACGCATGTTCAAATTTGTCAGCCCTCTTGAAAATCAGGTTGAAGGTACTTCCCTTACCCAGTTCGCTCTCAACCGTAATCTTTGCACCCATACATTCGGCAAGTTCCTTACACAATGCAAGTCCGAGCCCCGCACCTTGCGAGAAGTGGTCAATCTTATAGAATCGGGTAAATATCATATTATGATACTGAGGATCAATACCGATACCCTGATCCTTTACCGAGAGTATCACCTCATCGTCGGTCACAGTACGGATAACAGTAACCGTAGAACCCATTGGCGAGAACTTGGCTGCATTGTCAAAGAGGTTTATCATGATTCTACGCAACAGATTCCTATCTGCCCGTATAGGCACATCCTCTCCGGTTTCTATAACCTCAATCTTCAATCCAAAGAGATTCAAGCTTTCTTCTTCCCTCATTGTCGCAACTTCAGGAGTACAATCCGAATATCGCAGATCCTCAAACTGAACGGTGATACCGCTATTGTCAATCAGGGTTACGGTAAGCATATCCTCAATCATCTTCATCAGCAGGACATTGTTCTTGCTGATTTCACGCTCGAAATATGCTATTTCCTCCTGAGTAAGAGTCTGCCTCATATTCGCAAGCAACTCCGAAATACCGACAATGGCATTGAGGGGAGTCCTTATCTCATGGCTCATACACGAAATGAAATCATCCTTCTCCTTGGCATTTGCAAGCATACGGTTTGTGTCAAGCTCCATTGCCTCACGCTTCTTCAGCTGGTCAATCATCACAGTAGTGCCTCTACGTACGAGCCCCTGCGGTGTCTGCTCAACCATCATGCTCAACTCATACCAATGAGGGTCACGCCCTTCAAACGAGCCGTACATCTGTATGACATGGTTTCCCGGCTCCTCAGTTTGGAAGAACTCCTCTACCCTATGCTTGTAGAAGGCACTTGCAGTAACCAAGTTCCTCATTTCCTCAATCGGAATGACTGCATCAAGCGCCTTAGAATCAAATTGCAGAACAGAGAACATCCCGTCCTTCAGTTCCCACACATGCGTCTGAGTCTTATCGAGCAGCAGTTGCGTAAGAGCCTTCATGCGGATGCTATGTGTAGCCGTTTCCCGCAGTTTCTCTGCCATCTTGTTATGCTCCAATATACGCCTGTATGTCTTATACAATGTATATACGGCAATACAAATCAAGACAGCAAAGAGTATCACACCAAAGGCAACCCTCCAGTGCAATAAATCTGCAATATGAAGTACAACATTTATCATTTACGAGAATTCAGACTTCTCTTGAGTGTCTTTATAAGTTTATCCACCTCTATAGGCTTTGAAAGATGCGCATTCATTCCTGCTTCAAGGGCCTCACGTTTGTCTTCCTCGAAGGCATTGGCCGTCATTGCCAATATCGTGATGTTTGCCTTTTCCCTATCTTCCATCTTACGGATTATGCGGGTAGCCTCATAGCCATTCATCCTTGGCATCTGAATATCCATAAGCACGAGGTCATAATATCCCGCAGGTGCCTTGTCTATCATTTCTACACATTTCAGGCCATCCTCTGCACGCTCCACCACGAAATCCACATCACGAAGAATCTCCATCGCAATCTCCGCATTCAGGTCACTATCCTCAACAAGGAGGATTCGCTTTCCCCTGAAATCCACGCATGAAATATTCGCCATGTCAACATTGACGACATCCGATTTCTTCGCTATGCGATGTTTGGTACGGACATTGAATGCTGTTCCCTTGCCAAGTTCGCTCTCAACCTCTATGGTTCCGCCCATAAGGTCAAGGAGGTTCTTGACAATAGGCATACCAAGTCCTGTTCCCTCCACCTTTATATCCGTGGTGGTATGCTCACGCGAGAACTCCTCAAACAGATGTGGAAGATAGTCAGCAGACATTCCCTGACCATTGTCTTTCACGACAGTCTCAATTATGACATTGCCCTCCTCTTCACATGGCAACTCACGGATGTATAGCTCCACCCTACCACCCGAAGGTGTGTATTTATAGGCATTGCTGAGAAGATTCAACACCACATCACGTATCTTTATAGGATCACAGTAAAGATATTCATGCTCTACATCCATGGAATGGCAGAAGGTTATTCCCTTATGCGCCATCATATCAACGAAAACAGAGCAGAACATATCATACATCTGTTCTACGCCCCATGCCTGAATATCTACATCCAAATGTCCTTTCTCAATACGTGACATTTCCAGGACATTATTGATAAGCCCTAACAGCAAGGCACTTGATTCCTTCAGTTTCTTCAGATAGTCATGACGACGTTCTGGCTCGTCCTGATGCTTCTCAAGCAAGCCTGTGAAACCGATTATTGCATTCATCGGAGTACGGATGTCATGACTCATATTCAAGAGGAAGGAACTCTTTGCGCGGTTTGCCTCCACCGCAGCTGACTTTGCCTCTTCAAGAGCATTAAGCTGCCTCAATTCCTTTTCTTTCTGTTCGTTGACATCTACAGTCGTCCAAACCACTTCCGTACAATAGCCGTCATCACCACGTTTGCCGGCAACAAAAGAACCTATAACCCAACCACAGGCGCTACACTCAAACTCTTGTTTGATTATCGGCTTAGTCTTCAGCTGCTCACGCACCCAATCAAGGTTAGTAAACGCAAGCATGTCTTCCTTCCACTCAGGCTTGACCAGTTTCTCGCAAAAATCCATGAATCCCTCACGCGCATCGCCCTCATTTCCGAGCACGTTATGAACCTTCTCATTCACGGTACTGACATGCATGAGCCTGCCATTCTGCATGTTTATGCGATATATGGAGGTACACGACTTTGATACGAACTTCACGACCTCATAAGCCCTCTGAAGCTCTGCACCCATACGAGCCATAGCCCCTTGCTGCTCCTTTTCCTTGAGCACAAAATGAGTAATATCCGAACAATAGCCGCTAAGGACATGACCTTTACCCTCAACTCTGCCAGAACCGGTACAACGAAGATAGCGATCACCCAAAACCGGATGTTCCCAAAGATAGGTCGTCTCCTCAACATTGCCATACATCATTCTTTCAACAGATGCCATCAAAGACTCCATGCCCTCCGGCTTAACCCTGTTAAACCAGAAGTCATACATCTCCTCAGGAGACATGGCAGAAACGCCACTAAAGCCCAATAGCTCGGCCATTTTGGCATTAAGATGCATTCGATGGGGCTGTCCTTCTATATTCTCAACAGACCACATGCCCAATCCTGCACCTGCCATGATGCGTTTCATTTCTTCAAATTGCAGTTCATAGGACATAAGTGTATCAGAGCTGTTATTGAATTGGTCAATAGGCATTTGGTTGCAAATTAAATATAATTAGTTATAGGTACTTTTTTCTGAAGTGTAAGGTCTGAGGACTTTAGTTTTTGCCCTCGTGACTTGTCGGCATTTGCCTAGGCGATTGCAAAAGTAATCAAAAAAAAAGAAATTTCCAAATTTACAGCAAAATAATTCAAGCTATTGATAAAAAAATATTATAAAAGCGAGAATACCACTATCAAATAATCGGCATTCATCAGATGACGGATGCCGATTCTATTATTTAGCGAACGCGAGTTTCACGATTTTTCCCGAATGTTGAGCTTTTGCAAAAAGCCACAATTACTATAGTATTCCCAAGTACCTCCTATGTACCTCCGTTATAACTCCCTTATGAAAAAGCTGAAGAACCGCTCTAAGAACTATAGGATGAACGAAGGAAGAGCGAAGGAAGAGCGAAGGAAGAACGGTCTATCTTACGATATATTTCTTACCTCCTTTGACCACAATTCCCTTTGCGTTAGAATTCACTTTCTGTCCCAAAAGATTAAACGTAGCCTCTGATGCGGAATGATTGTCTGAGACAAATTTCATACCAGTAACCTCTTCTTCAGGAATCACAGAATACTTTGTCGAGCCCCATATTGTAGAACCTGCAAAAGTCTTCACATCATCCTTGACCACCTCTGTCGGTATTTTTGTATAGCTGTATGGAATATAGCACTCTCCAAAGCTAATCGGTTTTGAGAATGCTTCAACCGTAACATTATCATCTGTCCAGATAACCGAAGTTGCATCTTGCTGAGTAAAAATCTTCTTTACTCCCTTTTCAAAATAGTTTCCTTCAATAAGGAATTCGGAATTCTTTCGCGGATTGATGCAAGCTGTTGAGTTTCCCGCACAATGGAAATAGTTGTTCAGCATGTGGAAACGTCCATAACGTGCCATTGGCATACGTGCACGGCACTTAGCGCCCCACGAATTGAACGCGAAGGTGATTGACAGCTTATCATCATCTTCAACCTTACTATCCGAACTTCCTACAAGATTGGTATTCTGATGCATAAGAGAACGATCTGTGTATGAGAAATCATTCCAACTTGCAGTAATCATGTCCGACTCATTTGAGATATCGAAATTTCCGTCAATACCATCAATGAACTCGCAATGATCCACCCAAACGTTACTTGAATACTGAACAGACAAAAGGTCATATCCTCCACAATCAATGGAACCTGGGCCTATGAAGGACAGGTTACGGAAGATAATGTTCTTACAACGCTTCACACAGAAGATTCCGGCCTCACGATAGTTCTCATTACCATATTTCTCATAAAGAGCCTTACGTGTAAGATATTCAGCCTCTTCATCAACGGCAACCCCATTTGGAAGTGTGCCTCCTGTACCCTTGTTCGTTGAAGCGCTCTCCACATCAGCCTCCTTGAGAATGGCAAGGACATCGGGAGTTACATACCACTCTGTTACGAGACGGGCATTATTAATACCGAGAATCGTCTTGTTGTTACATCCAGTTCCTGAGCCCTGATTCTGAATCGTAATGTATTTCTTGATTACGAAGTCACCCTTAGAGCCATCAAGAATAACGATATCGTTATCCTTGATAGCATTCTTGATAACATCATCCTTATATACTTTATCCGCAGTAAGAACCTTAACCTTCTTGCCACTTGCGGGATCATTAAGAAGAGCCATAGCATCTTCATAGGTATAGGCTCCACCGCCCATAACTTTTTCTATGGACGGGTTGGAATCTATACGGGAATCGCATGTCGCAAAGCCGAATGCCTGTAATTGATCATACTCTGAATGAGCAAAATCTGATTGTGCTTTTAGTGAGATTGGAACAATAGTTGCAATAGCCAGCAGAGAGGCTGGCAGAATTTTGTATGAGATAACCTTCATATCAAGTATTCATGTTTTATGACTTATTCCTTGCTTTCGTATGTCAAAACGCTATGGAACATAGACCTTCATCTGTGCACGCACACGTTTCAACTGCAAAGATAGTTGTTTTTTCTCATATGTGCAAGAAAACATGAATAAAATTCAATAAAAAAGCCAATCATCAGTCAAATATCAATCCACCCTTAGAGAAATCATCCGAGCCGGTAATTGGATCATCACCAATTATCGGACCTGGCGGAACCACATCGCCACCTTCCAAATCTCCGGCTCCAGGTGTTACTATTGCGGAATTATGGCTTGAGAGAGTCTGAAGCAGTTCCTCTTCAACGAGGAACTGCTCACAAATTGGTCTAAAATATATTCTTTTCATTTCCTGTTTTTAACATCCTCCTTCTTCTTTTTTATTTTACTACGTACTTCTTTCCATTAACTACATATATGCCCTTTGAGAGTCCCTCAAGGCTATGTGTATTACTACGTACCTTCACTCCGTTAACTCCATATACATCAGAGCTTTCAAGGATGATGCCATTATCCTGCAAGAGTTCCTCAATAGATGTTGTCTCTCCTTCTGATTCGCTGAAACTCATAGTTGTAAGAGGCTTTGCATTAGCAGCATTGAGACACCTGATGTAGGCGCGGAATGGCTTTGCTGTAACACTATTCTTGAGCTTTGTCAGAACACCATTATTACCCATCACGTAAGAACCAGCAGGAAGTTCCTCATCCTTGAAGTTACCCTCGAAGACGTATGGGTATTCATCGTAATAAGAGTAATTTGCTTTATGGGCAAAAGACTTGCCATTTGAACTAACAGCCAGATAAGGAACTTCCAATTTCTTGCGGTAATTCACATTAGCCTCTATCTTCGTCACATCCTTTGTAGGAAGTATGAAGTAAGGATAACCGGCGATGATATCTTGATTAACATGCCAGATAAGTTCTATCTTACCTTTATCCTTTCCGCTATTAATGACTTGCTTAAGGAGTACAACAGAAGTACCCTCGCCAAAGTTATCCTCCAACTGCTTTCTGTTCATGCTGAATGGCAAACAGATAGAACTCCATGTATTAGCCTTGAAACTACGCTCATACTCTACAGGTACGCAAGATTTTGCAGTTAAGCTTTCTGGTAATTCAGGCTTAAACTTGAGGACATCCTTATAGCGGACAGGTGCTGCAATAACAGAAGCCGTATACAATGGTTTTGTTGGGTCATAGTTTTCTGAAGTTGTAGGATTAAGCATCTTACCTTCCTCAAAGTTATATCCAGCATAACCGAGTTTTGTATCATTAGAGAATACGTAATATGTCTGTCCAGGAAGTACATTGAAAGAATAACGTACAATTCCCTTTGACATTATCATATATCCACCATCACCTGTCTCTATGACCTTCTGCTTCCAACCCTGATTCTCCCAACGGCTAAGAAGAAGTTTGAAGCGATCATAACTACTACTTTTCCAATCAAGAAGTGCATTCTTTAGACGCTGGTTGTATGTTTCTTCAATTTCCTCAATGAACTGTGCACGACGACGGCCTTCTTTGAAGAAGTTATCGTTCTCAGAAATCTTACTATTAGTATCATACTGTACACTTGATATGCACACACCTCTTTCATCCGTGATATATACAGGACGCCAATGAATCTGGTCAGAATAGTCGTTATTGATATTTGACTTATCAAGATTACCATTCTGAAGCACATAGACTGTTAGTACACCAGGCTTTTCAACATCAAACTTCAAATATGCACCACGAGAAGGAAGAGTCCAAGGAGTCTTGTTCTTTACAGAGGCCTTTGTAGGGGTATATTTTCCATCGTTGGTCGCACTATAGCTTTCGCTCTTGGCATTCTGACTACCCTGAGAATAGGTATAGAAACCATCAACTGGGGTAACATCATTTCTTTCGTCGAACACAAAGCCCTTGCTCCAAGAATCAATAGCAGAGCCGTTACCATCCATAACGTCACCCTCAGTACCAGCATAAGTGTTATCATTATAAGCCCAACCGCCAAGTGACATTGTGATAGCATCAGAGCCATCATTTGCCATAACTGTCTGCTTGTATGCTATATCATAAGTGGTATTCTCTTCTGCGTGTCTCGTCTTTGGTGCTTTTGTAACACGTATCTGATATGCAGTAGAGATACTTCCATCATGAATATTATCAAAAATCAGTTCCGCCTTAATGGTTGCATAACCGGCAATACCTTTTATTGTAACCTTTCCATTCTGATCAACCGTGGCAACATGAGGAGCAGAACTGCTGAAACGAATGTATGGATTGCCATTTGTATTGTTGTAGGCATAGTCCAAAATGTTCTGCGCATTTGAATTGTTCTTTGTGATAAGGAGCTGTGGCAAGGTGACACTTGGTATCGTGTTATTTTCGCCAATCTTGACATCAACATAGTTTACACTCACACGATCTGCCGTACTAAAGAGATGTTCCTTATCGTATGTGTACATCAAGCCATAAGGCGAAATCATGATGTCTGAAAGCCACAATATATTATTGTTGGCATTCACATTATGATTATTACCATTTACATCCTTATTTTTATGGGTATACATACTAAATCCGCTTATATCGAGATTTGTATGTTTGTAAGCCTCAAGTACACTACAATTCTCCCTGCCATTACCACCATACAGGCTTACGCCTCTTGTGAAATAATCGCCCAAAGCTCCATCAAACGGATAAATATCATAATGATCTAAAGGATAATTCGCTTCATCATCTGGCTTTGCTACAAAGTACACATGCTCAGTATTCTTCACATTAGGAATACGAACACCAGCACCTCTCGTCATGCCAATACGACCCTTCTTCAGATCAACATAGATAGAGCCATTTCCTGTAGTGAACGTCAGGCCTTCCGTAGAGAACACAGTATTACCGTTGAATGTGAGATTTGTTCTTGTAATACTTTCCCTCAACTTATATATACCATTGCCTTGAGGCTCCCAAGCTCCGCCAATTCCACCTTCTGCTACGCCATATCCTTTGAGGGCCTCTGTGAAATGCCATTCTTTCTGAGTTACAGTATATCCTTTCTCATTAATAATATCCTTAATCTCATCCTGAGTAAGTGCCTTAGAATATATAGAAATATCATCATAAGCAAGGGCAGCATCAGAATAGAACTGCTTCTCGAAGAAAAGTCCATGAGGAGTAAAACCACCAAGAACTAAATTACGAATATACCATACACGTCCAGGATAATCTCCGTCCGGATCAAAGTTCTGCATATCTCCAAGAGTACGAGTATCAAGTTCACCAGTTTTCTCACCGTCAAGATACATGGTCACTTTCTTCAGGTCTTCCTCTGCAACGTATGTCACATAGTGCCAACGCCTATCGTCATAGAACTTATGCTGACGCTGATCCTGTGCATGAGCATAATTGGCCCTGCCAAAGAGACTCACCTTTGGCATCACACCATCCTCTAATACAGGAGCAGTCTCACCATAGAAGAACTCATTTTCATATTCATCTCCTTCCTCTGTAGTTTTAGGCATATATGAATATACCCATCCGTTGCATGAAATATCAAACATGAAACGAGGCTTTTCATTCATATTGTCAGCCTTTCTGAAACGCTCATCACTAAACATACTGAACATAGAACCACGCTCAAGCGGCAACTCGTAGTCAACAGCAACCCTTCCATTAACCCAGAAGCCAATAGATGCAGCTTTTGCACCATCCTTACCATTAATACCTCCTGCTATTTTACCCTGCTCATCGTCTGTAAGAATGTATCTGAGGAAATTCTCAGACTTACTTGCTGTATATTCGTTAGGATTTACCGCAAGATTCTGATAGTAATTTCCAAATACATCATCATGCAGGATTCTACCATTGCCACCATAGAGATAAAAGTCTCCTTTTTGATCATCAGTAGGTTTACCGATAGGAGCATTCGTACTTCCGTCAGGAAGATCTACAACCTTTATAAGATCAACATCTGACATTCCCTCGAAGTCAAGATGGAATTCTCTATTATCCGTAATATTAACACCTGTATATTCTAAAGTTGCAGTAGGGTTAATCCATCCATCATTTGCATGGCTATCCTGTACCACTATTTCACGAGGGTTAACATTCCCATTCACGCCACCCCACTTAGTGAGATTCCACTTATAGCCTAAATTCACCTGATATTTAACCTTATCTCCCTTACCTAAGGCTGTTCCAGTTGCCAGTTCTAAGCCTTCAGGCGTTGTCACAGTCATAGAACAATTCCTTGGACCATAGGCTGTAGTATAGTCAAGATTATAGGCAACCCTTGCCACACCAACAGGTTCAGACGCCTTAAAATCAGTCAATACGGTTCTATCAACAGAGAAATGAATCCACACATCTTCATAACCTTCAAATTTCGTGTATTCGTATGGATAAACATAAGTTCTGTCAGGACTTTTCATGACAGCATAAACACGAATCTTTCCGTCATAGTTATAAACTTTGACGGAGACATAAGCATTTTTAGACATATCTGTAAGGAACTGAGTCCAATCTTCATCAGTCATGATGGTCAGTTCCCCATTGGCTTGTTTGATAAATACAGTGGTTGCATCATAATTACTCCAGAAATTATCATCCACAGTTATATGCTTTCTTACACATGGTGCAAGATCCATATAGAAATAATCCTTTCTATTAGCATAATCTGTACGCCATGAAGTGTAAGCCCACATATTCCAGTTTGCCCACCTATCATTAGTATCACTTCTTCTGCTATTTCTAAAAGTGAATTCACGCTGCTGATTGTTTCTTATCAGATAGCCCTTAGAAAAGACTTCACCAGAATTTGTGTATTTTTTATTAGAGCCGATGGTTGTTGTACCTTCGATTTCTGCCCAATCAGCTACTAATATCACGTTTCCAGTTGGTTTATATACATCACCAGGCTTTCCTATATAAGTATTGCCGACAAACCACCCGACAAGGAAGTTGTCTGCTTTAGTCGTGTTAGGAAGTTTAAATTCCTGTGTTGTGTTAACGTCGTCACAAGCAGAGCCACCATTAACATCAAACCTAACTCTATATGCCCAAGTACTAACTGTAGTCAACAGCATTACCATCACAAGGGCAACAATTCTGATTTTGCTGCAATAAATTCTCATATTCTATTCCTAAATTTGTTCAGTCCGTTTCTATGGAGAAATAAGTACTGAGGGATTAATATTTAAGTGTAATTTTTATTGTGTATTTCCTACTCCCTTTAGGGGGAGATGGTATTACTCGTTGGCAAAGTTAGCATTTTTTCTCGACAAACAATACAATTATTTGGATTTTAACATTTAATTTTTTTCACAAAAGAGAAAGGAAAGGCATTTTTGCTTAGAAAAACAGAAGAAAAGAACAATCACGACAACAGAAATACGCATTTTTCACGATAAATAATTCTTTGTTCTTCCCTTGTTTTTCCTTTCTTCCTCCGTTGTTCCTCCTTTGTTCCTCCTAACCAAACTCGATGAAACTCTTATTATAGAGCGGACTTGGAACGGACCTTCATCGAGTTTGGTTCGGAGGAAGAGCGGAGTTACAACGGAACTATAGCGAAGGCAAATAGGAATCACGACAATCTCACTTTGAGAACAGACGGACTATTTCTCCTGCTATCAAAACAACTGATGTTCCGACGATTATAATCAGCCAATCCATTATGCTGATAGGCTCTACGTTGAAGAAATCCGGCAAAAGGTTCATGATGGCTATCTGTCCAAGGAAGATAATTGCCGCAATACCAAGGAATCCCTTGCAACCTTTTAACCGGAAAGCAGAATGTCCAGTAGAAAAAGCACGAGCATTAAAGAGATTCCAGAACTGGAAGAGGACAAAGGTGGTGAAGATAAGGCCTCTTCCCCCGCCCTCTTCTGTAGAGAGGGAGCCGGAAGAAAACAGCAGACCTGCCAAAGAAGGAGTTCCCATCCTAAGATAGCAGAAGAGGATGGCAAACATAAAACTGCCTGTGAGTAAGATAGATGCCATCATCTTCTTGGTTATGATAAACGAGCGGCGGTTACGTGGTTTTTCTTGCATCACGCTCCTTGACGGAGGAAGAGAGGCAAGTGCCATAGCCGCAAAAGTATCCATGATGAGGTTAACCCACAACATCTGGGTAACAGTAAGAGGAGACTCTGTGCCCATAAAGGCACCTGCAAGTACGATAAGACACGCTACCACATTGACTGTGAGCTGGAAAAGGATGAATCGCTGAATATTCTGATACAACGAGCGTCCCCACATCACAGCCCTTCCAATAGACGAGAATGAGTTATCAATAATGGTAATATCGGAAGCCTCTTTTGCCACAGAAGTACCATCGCCCATAGATAGTCCCACATGGGCAGCCTTTAAGGCAGGAGCATCATTTGTGCCATCGCCAGTAACAGCCACAACATCGCCAAGACTCTGGAGAGTTTCTACAAGACGTTTCTTGTCCATAGGTCGGGCACGGGAGATGATTAACGAGCGGCCTCTCCCCCGGCTTTTCACATACTCCGATGTACTCAACATCGGACTTCCCTCCGTAGGGAGGGAGCCGGAAGGCGAAATTGTAGAGCGACATAGCTCTTTTACTTCATTATCATCAAGGGCATCAAATTCAGGTCCTGTAATTACAGTAGGATTCTCCAAGCCTATCTGACGGGCAATTTCCTTGGCAGTAGCAGGAGTATCGCCCGTAACGATATTGATACGGATTCCAGCATGTACACATTCCTCGATAGCTGCAGGAACATCTTCGCGTACAGGATCTGAAATCGCAACTATGCCGAGGAAGTGGCCCCCCTCCCCGCTCCCCCGAGGGGGAGTGCCGGAAGACGCATGGGCAGATACAGCAAAACCCAATGTGCGCATACCTTTCGATTGATATTCAAGGAGTTTCTTTTCTATCTCAGCACGAGGCACAGAGAACGAATCGCACATATCCATGACAATCTCAGGAGCACCCTTGATTAAGACGAGGCCTCTCCCCCCGCCCTCCCCCGTAGGGAGGGAGCCGCTAACGCCCGATGGACCAAATATTGTGGTTGCCATATATTTCCTCTCTGTAGAGAATGGCACTTCATCTATCACTTTTGCATCAGAACGAAGTTTGGCATAATCCACTTCCCTATCACGAAGATACAAAAGGAGAGCCCCTTCAGTAGGATTTCCCAGAATGGTTTCATTACCCTCAGAATCAACACCTATGATGGCGGTTGAGTTGATTGCCATATTGAGTTTCATTTCTTCCCCGAACTCAGGGAAGACATCCGCAACCTGCATCTTGTTCTGGGTAAGAGTGCCAGTCTTATCGGTACATATCACGGTAGCAGCCCCCATAGTAACACAAGCGTGCATCTTACGGACAAGATTATTCGTCTTGAGCATCCTACGCATAGAAAGTGCAAGAGAAAGGCTAACCGCCATTGGCAATCCTTCAGGCACAGCACATACCACAAGCGTAACAGCAATCATCAAAGATTGCAAGGCGTATGGAAGGAACTGAGGATCAGAGAATGTTGTATCATGAATATGGAAGAATGCCACTATACGACCTATAAACACAAGAATACCAACCACATAGCTTGCCACGGAAATCACGATTCCAAGACGGTCAAACTGCTCGTCAAGAGGAGTCTTGACATTATCCGTTATCTGTGCGGCTGTGAATACCTTTCCGTTCTCTGTCCTATCTCCAACAGCAAAGACACGACATACACAATGGCCTTCCATGACCTTTGTTCCACGCATCACATGATTGGAAGGGAAAGTTGCATTAGTATCAAACTCGGCCTCATTCACGGTCTTATGGCATATAGGTTCGCCTGTAAGCGTTGACTCGTCAATACTTAGCGAAGTAGCCTCAAGAAGCTCACAATCAGCAGGAACTTCCTCACCAGTTGAGAGCATAAGCACATCGCCAACTACAACATCACGACGTGGAATAGCCACCACCTTCTCCTTCCCTCCAATCAAGCGGATTGCCTTGACCGGCTCATCATCGTTCACCTGATTCAGGATATCAAACTCACGGTTTGCCTTGACCTCGAAATAAAAGGAAATGCCGGTAGCGAGAATAATCGCCATAATGATACCAGCAGGCTCAAAGAACACCTTTGCATCATACGAAGCCTCAAGTCCGAGCCAACCATAGTATTCAGAAAACGAGATGAAAGTAGAGAGAAGGGCGGCTATCTCAAGGATGAAGACAAGGATATCGCCATTCTCCCACCCTGGGATGAGATGACCAAAAGGACCTGTAAGAGTCTGGACAAATTGTTTCCAGAGCGATTCCTTCTCTGGAGGTGTAAGTATATTGACGCCATGCTCCTTGCGAGACTCGGCGACCTGTGATTCATTAAGAACAGAACATTTCATTTCGCCTGCAAAATTACAACTTATTATAATAAGGAGAAAAATAAAAACCTTAAAAAAAATGAAACTAAGGAAAATAATGGGTAAAAAGGAAGTTTTTGCGCGTTTTTCTTTGTCAATTCGGGAATTATTAGTACCTTTGCAGCCAAATGTTCAATTTAGAAGCCCTTAAGATTGACTTAAAATCACTCAACGACAGCCCGTTAGAGCTCAATTGGGAACTTTGCGACGACTATTTCGAAGCACTTGAAGATGCAGAGATAAGGAGTGGCAAGGTTGCTGTTTGTGTGTCTTTACAGAAGACAGCCGACAGTTATGCACTTAGCATCAAGACCGAGGGTTTCGTCATTGTGACCTGCGACAGATGTCTTGAAGATATGGAGCAACCCATCTCTCAGGAGTTGAAGTTCATAGTGAAACTTGGCATTGAAGATAGCGAAGACGATGTAGTCATTGTCGTGGACGAGAACGAAGGAATACTTGACCTCGCATGGCTTATCTATGAATCAATAGCCCTGGCGGTACCCATTAAGCACGTACATGCACCTGGTAAATGCAATGCTGCGATGACAGAAAAGCTCAATGAGCTGTCAGCCACCCGAAGTGGTGATGAGACCGAAAGTAAAGCTGCTGATCCACGCTGGGCAAAGCTTGCCGAATTGAAACTCGGCAAAGACAATTGAAAATTGATAATTGACAATTGACAATTAAAGGCTTGCCAACCATCAAAACAAAAAACATCAAATTTATTAAAACTATTTAAAACAAAATGGCACATCCAAAAAGAAGACAGTCAAAGACTCGTACACTCAAGCGTAGAACTCATGACGGAGCAGTAGCACCAACATTGGCAGTTTGCCCTAACTGTGGCGCATACTATGTTTACCACACTGTTTGCCCATCTTGCGGTATGTATCGTGGTAAGGTTGCTATCGTTAAGGAAGAAGAAGTTGCTGAGTAACTTTCATAATATATAATGGAAAAAATCAATGCTGTAATCACAGGTATTGGCGGATACGTACCTGACTATATCCTCAACAACGAGGAGTTGTCTCGTATGGTTGATACCAATGATGAGTGGATTACAACCCGTGTAGGCATCAAGGAGCGTCGCATCCTCACAGAGGAAGGTCTCGGTTCAAGCTATCTGGCTCGAAAGGCAGCCAAGCAGTTGATACAGAAGACAGGCGTTGACGTTGACACTATCGACTGTGTCATCGTTGCCACAACGACTCCTGACTACCGTTTCCCTTCAAACGCCTCTATCGTAATCGGTAAGCTCGGCATCAAGAACGCTCACGGTTTCGACGTAAGCTGTGCTTGCTGCGGTTTCCTGTACACCGTGGATATGGCTTGTGCTTTCGTACAGTCAGGCCGCTACAAGAGAGTAATGGTTATTGCCAGCGAGAAGATGTCATCAATGGTTGACTATCAGGACCGTCAGACCTGCGTACTCTTCGGTGATGGTGCTGCCGCTGTGATGATTGAGGCAACAACAGAGGAAGGTGTAGGTTTCCAGGATTCATTCCTCCGCACAGACGGCCAGGGACTTCCATTCCTCCACATGAAGGCAGGCGGCTCTGTATGCCCGGCATCCCACTACACAGTTGATCATCGTATGCACTACATCTATCAGGAAGGTAGAACTGTATATAAGTACGCTGTGACAAGCATGTCAAACGACGTGAAAGAGATAATGCAGCGCAACAACCTTACAGAGGCTGACGTAAACTGGGTTATCCCTCACGAGGCAAATCTGCGCATCATTGAGGCTGTGACAAAGCGTCTCGATATTCCTATGGACAAGGTGATGATAAACATTGAGCGCTATGGTAACACAAGTGCTGCAAGTATCGCGCTGGCTCTCTGGGACTTCGAGAAGAAGCTTAAGAAGGGCGACAACATCATCCTTACAGCATTCGGTGCAGGCTTCGTTCACGGAGCTTCATTCCTGAAGTGGGGATACGATCCACAATAAAACGAAAAGTGAATAGTGAAGAGTGAAGAATCTAAGTTAGTATTCTTAGCGGATTTACACATAATCAGATTCTTCACTTTTAACTCTTAACTCTTCACTAAAAAAATACAAGACGCATCCATTATTCTTACAACAAGGCTGATGGATGCGTTTTTCAGCTTTTTAATAATGCACAAAGCAGGATTTGTAAATATTGTAGGCAACCCGAACGTGGGGAAATCCACTCTGATGAATCAGTTAGTGGGTGAAAGACTTAGTATCGCTACCTTCAAGGCGCAGACAACGCGCCACCGCATCATGGGTATCGTGAACACTGAGGATATGCAGATTGTATTCTCTGATACTCCGGGCGTGCTCAAGCCTAACTACAAACTACAGGAGTCTATGCTCGCTTTCTCTGAGTCAGCACTTACTGATGCGGACGTGCTGCTCTATGTTACCGATGTCATCGAAGATCCTGAGAAAAACAAGGACTTCCTCGACAAGGTAGCTAAGATGTCGATTCCTGTCATCCTGCTCATCAATAAGATGGATGCATTGGCAGAACTTGCTAAAGACGGCAAGAATCCGACTGAGAAATTAGGCGAGATTGTTGAGCGTTGGCATGGTCTGCTTCCCAAGGCAGAGATTCTTCCTATCTCGGCAAAGAACAAGTTCGGCGTTGATATACTTCTCAAGCGCATCCACGAACTTCTGCCTGAATCGCCTGCATTCTTCGACAAGGATCAGCTTACCGACAAGCCTGCGCGTTTCTTCGTATCAGAAATCATCCGCGAGAAGATTCTTCTCTACTACGACAAGGAGATTCCTTATTCCGTGGAGGTGAGATGCGAGGCATTCAAGGAAACCGACAAGCAGATTCGCATCAGCGCCGTGATCTATGTGGAAAGGGATTCACAGAAAGGAATCATCATCGGGCATCAGGGCGTTGCAATCAAGAAGGTGAACACCGAGGCTCGCAAGGCTCTTGAGAAATTCTTCGACAAGCACGTCTTCCTCGAGACTTTCGTTAAGGTTGACAAGGATTGGAGAAGCAACCAGAAGGAACTGGATAGCTTCGGGTATAATCCGGAATAAACAGCCAAACGGCCTCTCACAAACGGCCCTCACCCGTCACTACGTGACACCCTCTCCCCAAGGGGCGAGGGAAAAGTTACTACTTTCTAATCACATCCGCTTATGGATTTCAAAACTGCATATCCAGATTCATATTCGACTACAAAGCAGTATGCGAAAGAGAATCGTTCGCAGATGACCGATGCAGAAAATCTTTTGTGGTATTATCTAAGGCAAGGAAAACTTGGGGTGAGATTTAGGAGACAACATATAATAGGCGACTATATCGTCGATTTTATTTGTCTCAAGCAGAAGCTGATTATAGAAATTGACGGTGGTTATCATCAAGGAACCACCCAACAGACAGAAGATAAAACAAGACAGAACTGGCTGGAAAGTATGGGCTACAAGGTCTTGCGCTTCACAAATGAAGACATTTTCCATGACATCGAGTCAGTTATTTCAATTATAAATAACAATATAGACCTACCGTTTAAAGTTTAGTATTTAAGGTTCAGGGCTTGGAGTTAATACGAAAGGCATACAGACCGCAATACTAACTTTTCCCCCCCTCGCCCTTAGGGGAGAGGGTGTCACGAAGTGACAGGTGAGGGGCTGGTAATAAGCATATAAAATGGGAAATCTCGTAGCAATAGTTGGACGCCCTAATGTGGGTAAGTCAACTCTTTTCAACAGACTGACACAGAGCCGTCAGGCTATAGTAAGTGATGTTGCAGGCACTACTCGTGACCGCCAGTATGGCAAGTGTGAATGGTGCGGCAAGGAGTTCTCAATCGTCGATACTGGCGGTTGGGTGGTAAACTCTGACGATGTATTCGAAGACGCAATCCGTCAGCAGGTTCTCATCGCAACCGAAGAAGCTGACCTCGTACTCTTCCTCGTTGATGTACAGACAGGCGTTACCGACCTCGACACCGACGTGGCAGAGATCCTTCGCAAGACAAAGCTCCCTGTCATTCTCGTAAGCAACAAGACCGACAACACCGACCAGCAGTACTATGCCGCTGAGTTCTATGCCCTCGGTCTCGGCGACCCTTTCTGCATAAGCGCAGCAACAGGCAGCGGAACAGGCGACCTTCTCGATGAGGTTCTGAAGAAACTTCCAGATGCCACTCCCGACGATATCGAAACCAACATTCCGCGTTTTGCCGTTGTAGGCCGTCCTAATGCGGGAAAGTCAAGTCTCATCAACGCATTCATTGGTGAGGAACGTAACATCGTTACAGATATCGCAGGCACTACACGCGACTCTATCTATACCCGCTACGATAAGTTCGGCTTCGACTTCTACCTCGTTGATACGGCAGGTATCCGCCGTAAGAACAAGGTGACTGAAGACCTTGAGTTCTATAGCGTCATGCGTTCTATCCGCGCCATCGAGAACTCCGATGTATGTATCCTTATGATAGATGCCACACGCGGTATCGAGGCTCAGGACATGAACATCTTCCAGTTGATTCAGAAGAATAACAAGTCGCTCGTTGTCGTTGTAAACAAGTGGGATTTGGTGC
>ODAI014045884.1_pt1 | contig 27076 bp, 29 predicted proteins | sample 1539321 | NCBI WGS metagenome assembly ODAI01 (sample SAMN02144231, study PRJEB22623) | gut metagenome | biome: sheep rumen | host: Ovis aries | place: New Zealand
CCTGCCGACATCAAAAAGGAAGGATCAGGCTATGATTTGCCACTTGCCATAGGAATCCTTGCTGCCAATGGCAAAGTGGAGGGCGAGCGGCTCGACAAGTTCATGCTGGTAGGCGAATTAGGACTGGACGGCCGCTTGCAGCCCATTCGCGGGGCCCTGCCCATCGCCATCCGTGCCCGCAAGGAGAAGTTCAAGGGACTCATCGTGCCAAAGCAGAACATTCGCGAGGCCGCTGTCGTCAACCAATTGGAGGTCTACGGCATGGAAACCCTGACTGACGTCATCAACTTCATGAATGGCGATACCAGCTACCAGCCCACCGTCATCGATACGCGTCGCGAGTTTTACGAACAGCAGAACCAGTACGAACTGGATTTCAGCGACGTAAAAGGTCAGGAGAGTGTCAAGCGAGCCCTGGAGGTCGCTGCCGCCGGAGGCCATAACCTCATCATGATAGGTCCGCCGGGCTCGGGCAAGTCGATGCTGGCCAAGCGACTGCCCTCCATTCTGCCTCCGCTATCATTAGCAGAAAGCTTGGAGACGACACAGATACACTCTGTGGCAGGAAAGCTTGCTCGTGACACCAGCCTCATCAGCCAGCGCCCTTTCCGTGCTCCCCATCACACCATCTCGCAGGTGGCCCTCGTAGGCGGTGGCAACAATCCGCAGCCGGGCGAGATATCGCTGGCTCACAACGGCGTGCTCTTCCTCGACGAATTCAAAAAGAAAAACTTGTACCATTGAAAAAAAAGTTGTATCTTTGCACCCATAAAAGCAAAGATATGGCAGAAACGTACATTCCTAAGAAAGCTGCTTTTCTCGTGAGATGCTCTACCAATAAGCAAGATTACGAGAGACAGATAGAGGATCTACAGCACGTGGCTGATAGATTTGACCTTACCGTGTCCGAAGACAACATCTTTGGAGAGTACATAACTGGTAAAGATGATACGACAAAGAATGATCGTCTATCGATTATTAAGCTTAGAGAAGCAGCGGAAGCAAAAAAGTTCGATGTCATTTTGGTTGCTGAGGTTAGTAGAATGAGCCGTGACAGTGTCTCGGGCCGTGTCTATATACGTCAGTTCTGCAACTTGGGAATCCCTGTTTACTTCCGAGACAAGATGAAGTGGACGATTAACCCTAATACCATGAGGGAGGACGAATCGTTCATCAAGGAACTTGGAATGTACTTTGACGGTGCTGCGGAATACCTAAAGAGTATGAAAACTCAGATTGCCTCTGGCCGTCGTATGAGCCTGCGCAACAATCAATTGGTGATTGGACACGTTCCCATCGGCTATAAAAAACGTGGTGGAAAAGACAAGAAGCACAAAAGCGAATTGATTATTGATGAGGAAAAAGCTCCAATAGTCAGAGACATATTTAATATGTATATTGCAGATGGAGGCACCTTAAAGGGAGTAGCCCTAGCAATTTCGGCGAAATATAACATAAGAAAAACCATTTCAGGAGTTCAGCAGATTCTTGCAAGGTCTGAATATTACACAGGTGAATACACTGTATATATGAATGACCCAGACAACAAAGAGCGAGAGCCCGAGCCGTTCACAATAACCTTTGAACCACTGATTGATAAGGAAACCTACGACAAAGCCACAGAGAAACGCCGTGTAAATAAGAGTACAAGCGAACCATACCCAAAACAAACGACACATCCACTAAGTCGACTAATCAAATGCCCGTTATGCGGTCATTCCTTCACTCCAAGAGTTAGGTCTGGTGATTTTAAGGGCACCAAATATCGTATGATCAATGGCAAAAAGGCCTATTCATGGACTTGTATGACAAGAATCAACAATGCAGGTGAATGTACTTCTCATATCAACCTGAATGATGAAAAAACATGTGCTGTCGTTTGGGAACTAATAAAAAAAGAACTTCTTGCTTTTGCTGACCTCGCAAGAGATCAAAGAGACGAGAAGATAGACTATGCTCGCCAACGTATCAAGGATGCTGAGACCCAGATTTGCTTATATCAGATGGAGATTGATAAGACCGACAACATAGTAAAACGTGCCTATAATGCTTACATGAATGCTCCAGAGTCAGTTATGGATTTGGCGTTGCAGAACTATAATGAGACACTTGCTTCTGTGAAGAAAACCAAGGAAGATGCTACTTCTGAAATTGAGAAGATGAAACAACGTATCAAGAAGTGCAATGAGACCATAGAATATTATAGCGAAACTACCATTACAGCTGAATACGTTAAGACCATCGATAATGACGATAACGAAAAGCGGAAAATTTTTCTTCAGCTTATAGAAAAGATTCTGCCATATGCTTATATGCCAGGTAAGGTCGTCTTGGAGGTACATACCATTAATGGTATATACTATATTCTATTGGATGGTAACCAGGTGTACAAGAAGAGGATTGCACGGTATATAGCATTTCCCTTCGCTGTTTGGCAAGAATCTCTTGATAGATTAGAGGCATATGAGGAAGGACGCTATTTCCTCGTCAAGAACGCTCCGCTAATAATGGAAACAGAAGAATCAACCATTAAATTGGAGTATAAGGAAATGGAACAGTTCTGTACAGCAAAGGGGTGGACACTAGATTATTCTTATATAACCCCAGATACTGTCAGGACTATCAAGCATAACAAGTACAAGTACCCAAGCAAATGGAAGCCGAAAATTAAGACATCAGACAAAGCATAAGCATAGCGCCACTTTCTCCTTTAACAACGGAAAGGTGAGGTCTTTTATTGGAAGCCTTTCGGACAGCCTGGATATACTGAGGGTCATTGTTCATTATCGTAGCCATATCATTGAAACTAATACCACATTCAGTATTTGCTTCGATAGAGAAGAGCATATACACAGTCTCTGCTGCCTCAGTTTCCTTAAGCAGCTTCATCGTTCTAGAATGGATTTTATTCCATTGCATAACGAATGACTTGATGTCTATGTCCTTATATACCATCTTCTTATTCTCGATTGGAACTCTCGCCTGTTAATTATAAATTTGTTAAACAATAATGATTTTCTCGCTTTTATAGGATATTTGCCTTACAGCACATTTGATAATTAAAATGACCGGCAGCTTTTAACTCATTTATATTACACGATTTTATCTACTATAGTAGAAATTACAGCTGCCGGCCTTTCCTTCTCAAATCTTAAAAAAGAGTATTAAGCTCATTTACGCCCGTCATCTCTACGCTTAATCCCCCAATTGGTGCGAGGATCTGTTAATTCAATTAAGTTCATAATAATAATTTTATTGTAAATAATTACAGTGTTTGATATCGAATAATAATAAGTCATATTGTTTAATATTTCTATAACAGTGAATTAAAATCAGAAATAATGTGAAGTGACACCATTCTGTTGAAAAATTCTTTTGCAATTGGTTTATCTCCAAGAGAGGACACAAGAGACATCCTAGCATCACCAGGACAACGATCGGGGAAACCAAATTTATTAGCCCATAGGTCCCAACAACGCTTAAGGTTGCGCTGCTGATAATCTTTTCTCTTTTTTTGTGTCTTTGAAAGCTTTTCATCGAGCTTTTCCCAAAATTTTGCCAAAAGCGCTTGGTTTTTGCGAGCTTCAATGACAGCATGAACAGCTCGCAGTTTTTCCTTACGTACATACTCTTGATGATAAGCGTCGTTCTTTCGAAAGCAATCATCTATGTATTCCTTTTCCTTGTTAGCTTGACGCTGATACTCTTTGTCCGAGAGCGACCATCCGTCTTTGACTCTATCCCACGAAACATCACGATACTCGCAAGGGGCTTTTCCACGATAGTGAAATGAATACTGGCGCTTGTTAGCATATATATATATTACGTCAGATGTGCAAGAACAACGTTTTGGCATAAGTCTCGCAATTTCACGAATAGCATGATTCTTGACGCTGTATATTACATCATCCATTTCTGTGCGCACCTCATGATAGCCCTTCACTACCATATTATTCATAAATGCCAGGTTATAGAGAAGATTCTTTTTCTGTGCCTCAGTGTTAATGGGGGAGTCAAGAAGCTCTAGTACTTTTACAACCTGATCTCTTTTCTCTTTCTCTGTGTAAGATGCTATTGAACACATAATTTATTCTATTAGTTATATAGTTTGTTTATTTAAAAATGATATTATTGCTATTAGAGTCAAACCGTCTATACCATTCCTGATAGAACTCGGTTGGTTTCTTTGTTACTACCTTGACTTTCTCTTTATTGATGTTACTACTATAAATAATCTCGTTTTCATTTCGGTCATTACCAAAATAAAAAAACTCTGACTTATCAACCTCCAAAGAAAAAACTGCGCGTTTCTTCTTTTCACGAAAGGCAAAAAACTCTGCACAAGCTCTATCTGTTGTCCATGAGCAACCAAAGTTGCATTCGTTATACTCTTCTATACAACCTCCTCTGAAGATTGTTAGTTGTTGAGGTAATGCATAATACTCTTTTTTTAACTCATCGTCGTAGAGGAAATCTAAATAATCAAACCTGTTAATAACCCGTACAAAATCTTCTTTACAGATACAACTGCAACTTGTATATGCATCTTTTAAAAGATGAGCTGCAACTTGTGGACTCATTTTGCAATATTTCTGAATGATAAGAAATATGGGCATGAATAGGGGATTAGGAATAAGTCCACATTGTCCCAGAGCTCTTATTTCTGTTGCTCGTTCATAGTCTACCTCTATTTTGCCTGACATCTCTGATGGATATTTCTTGCGGAGCTCGTTCTTTATCGCAGTCAGAGCAGACTCTCTTAACATATAAATATCAAATAGTTCTGCTTTTTTGTTCATCAGTGCTTGAACTAACTTACCAATCTCTGTATTTACTTTTTTCATCGTAATAACACCCATGCCCTTGGGCTTTTTAATGTGGCATCTGGCACGCCGTGAAACAACTTGCTTATTAATAATTGATATTTCCAGATAAAGAATTAAACATTCCCATCTTCATCAGTTCCAGCAGTCTAAGACTGCTTTTATGAGAAACAATTATACTGGCTTCTTCGTCAATCTCGATGTCTGACATCGTAACTTTGCGGCACGAAGCGAAGTCATCATTGCCACTAACTAAAGTATAGACCTCCAAGTGGTTATTTTTTGCATATGTGTCAACCACAACATATAAGATAGAACAGACTTCACCGGAATCTGCATCTACAAAAGATCTACCATTGATGTAGCAGATTACATCCTTAATCCACTTCACATGTTTCTTGATCCAAGCACGAATTGTATAATCGCGCGCCCAAATACTTCTTGTAATGTTGTCCATAATTCTAATTTTAAAATGTTTATAACTATATTCTTCCCAACCGCGGTCAGATTTTTCTATTGCAAAGGTAGAAAGGAATATTTGATTGAATTGCTGAGCGTAAAACTAGCGTGAAATAACTTTCTGTCTTAGATTGCTTCATCTCACTTATCGTTGTCTAGACTTGATTTCAACGGCGAAGTTACAAAGAGTTATTTACTCATACGTCATAGCGTAAAATTAGCGTAATTATTCTCTCTATTCTCATGGGATTGTGAATTTAGTCGTTGTCTGTTTGTGTTTTTCTGCTACAAAGATTGATAGAAGTATTCATAATTCTGAATCAGCGTATTTCAGCGTAGAAATTCATAACTTCATTTTCTTTCTAAAGTAATCTAGCCTTAAAAATGTAGAGGTAATGAAAAGCGATTCAATAACAGCAAAATGCGTAATTTACTATCTAGGAAGCCGTTAAAACCTTAATTATATATAAAAATTGGCTTATTTTGGAATAATTTGGTGAAAATTGCGTAATTTTGAAAGTGCTAAATGCGTCTTCTGGCGTTATGATGCATTATCTGTCGCTTTATGACCACCTCAGTGAAGATGGTGTCGGCGTCAGATTCTTATGGAAAAAAGCGTTTTGTTGGCGCTTGTGTGTTCACTTTCGGAACTTAGGACACTCTGATTGTGTATACAACTGTATACTATCAACACCAGGCAACGATGAGATGACAACAGTATTGAATGCTTTCTACACTCTTGTGTAAATAAGGGTGAAGTCTGCATATGTGCTGCGTGGAGTCTTAGGAGTTGCTCGTTGTATTCTGATAGTATAGAGCAAGTCCTAAGGCTCAGAAGGTGAGAAGCACGAGTAGCGACAATCGGCTTCACGCTTTTTTATGCACTTTCTTAACAATCGTTTGGTTGTGTAGTTTTTGAAGTTAAATGCCTGATTGGGGCCTATGGCGCTAAAACTATACAAACTATGGCATGGTATAAAGTAAGATTCGGAGTAAGAGAAGACAATTGTCAGATGAACTACAATGTAGGTTCTGAAGATGAAGCAATTCGTGAGTGGAAGAAGTCTGGTTATAACAATGGGCAAAATAAGATTTTCTCTGTTAGTCCGTTATAATTTCCTACCATTAAAGTTTATGTTCCTACCATAAAGAACAAATAATCTATTTGTGATTACTAATCTTTGTACATTTGCATGGTAACTCAAAAATATTATTATGGTAACCATACAATCATTTAAACAGTTAATTCCGATTTTGAATTTGAGACATCAATCGGATTCCCCAAATCGCTTACAGTTGTCAGAACGACAGCTAGTATTCCTGTTGGGCAAACCTGATGCCATCTGTTCACATATCATTCTCCCATTAAAGGAGTATGTCGAAGGGCAAAATTGCTTTGACCTTGAATTTGAAATGATGAATTCCGACCAATTAACTAAGGAATATGCAAAGGAGTTGTTAATTTCAAACAGAAAAGATGGTGGCATTTGTATTATCAAAAATTTTAGAGAATTTGCAGAAAGGCTTGACGTCAACGACCAGATTTTCATTATCGATACGTTGAGGAAGTCTCATAGGGACATCATATTTGTCGAGTCCGAATCTAACACGTCAAAATGGCCTCCTTCATGTATACATAGGTTCATAAACAAGGGAGGGATTTGTGTCCTAATGAACTTTTGTGAATAATATACCTTCTTGTTTTTAACAGAAAAGGAAAGAACTTTGAAGAAACTTCTTACTATACTATTTTTTATTATACCAGTTCTGTCTCTTGCAGATGAATTGGAACCTGCCAAAGTGTCCTTCAAATGCAATATCCATACAATCAACAAGACTGAAGGCCAACAAACTGCATGGCCGCTTGACGGTGACTTTGGTGGCTACTGTATCATATGGAAGTCCAAGCATAAGAACGAGAATGTTGGTCATATGGGGCTATTACTATACAAAGACTCGCATTCCGGTCATTACTATGCCTATGATATGATTTGTCCGATGTGCTACAGTCAGGGAGTAACTCAATCTATCTATATGGAAACTAATCTCGTTGCAAGATGTAAACGTTGCTATGGTGCCTGGCAGAACATACATCAAGGGACTGGGAATCAAACCAATTGGATGGGTGAACACTGGTTGGTCACTTACAAAGCAGAGATCAAGGGAGATATTCTATATATTTCGAACTATTAAAACTTTAAGGCTATGGCAGAAAACACAGATTCGATAGTTCGGTTATTATCTTTGGTAGATAGTGAAGAAGGGATAAAGCAACTTTTCTCCCCTGTAGAAGTGAATGATATACCTGAAAACAAATACGTAGAGCCCCAGTATGTAACAACTCTAAAAGAAGAACAATTGCGTGCTGAAGAAGAAAGGCAACTTCGAGAACAAGAAGAACAAAAGAGAAAAGCAGAGCAAAGGAAAGCTGCAAGAGAAGAGACTTCACGGCTATCAAACGCGTGGCATCTTGTCGTTGACAATTTCTTGTCAGAGTTGGATACTGCAAAGTTCAAATTGGGGGTCACGACAGTATCTGTACAATATTTAAAGAAGCCGCTAACTTGGCGTGTCTGGAATGCGTTCATGATGAAAGATTCGCTCAAAGAGTGGATGGAAGTAGATAGGCAAGAGCCTACTCCTGATAGAATAGTTTCTCGTCACGAAATGGGAGACTTTATCAAGAAACTCAACCAATATACTTCTAAACAGATGAAGTTCGGTTTTGTTTATAATGACGACATTCTGAAAAAGGAGTTGGTAGAAAAAGGAATCCTTGATAATGAAGATTTTGTATATGTAAAGTGGAGAGTTGGGGAAAAGCTAGAAACTAAAAATTTATCTACCAAAACCCAATATCAATTGATTTATGACTTTACCTTGAATCAATCCACTTTCAACATAAAAACTGGCTTTTTCTTTAACAAGAAACTGCTACAAGTTCGATTTGTTAAGAGTCCGATTAAAGGAAGAATCTGGAATGCCGTAATGAAAACCGGTTCTGCTAAGTTCGATAGTATTGAGTCTACAAAGACAATGAGGCCATACGAAATGAAGAACTTCCTTGAACTAATTAATGAATTTATGTCCGGGATAGCTGTATTTGACTATATCCACGAAAATGAATCGATGAATACAGAATTCCAGAAGTTGAAAATCGTCAGTGCTGGGGTTTATATATATTTCAAAGAGATAGATTATGGATGGATTATTGATGTATAATATGCTGATGTCAGCATACATTGAGATAATTCAAAATGCAGACACACGTTCTGAGGCTGACTATCATGCGATTGTTGATGAATGTAACAGGAAACTCCTTGAATTTATCAGCAAAGTTCGTAGAATAGACCCGTTGATGGTGCCCATCACTTTCGCAAACGAGAACTATCCTGAAAATATTCCAGAAACAGAATTCATCCAGAACGTATCAAATAGAGCAAAGATGCGAAGAACTCTTGATTATGTATATTCTGGAAAATATAAAAAGGTAGAAATACAGGAGAGGATATGGAAGGTGCCTATCTATATAAACTTTAATAAAACGCCCAACTTTAAAGTATGTCCTAAATATAACAATTATTGCTCATATCGAAAAATAAGTAAAACATTATATCCGATTATAATGGCTTGCTATATGGCATTGCCTGTTGGTTCTCTGAAAGTGCATTTTATTGACCCTACCGATTCAGGGATAGCAAACGACATCACTCAGATCGTCCCCCCATCTTTATACAGGATATATAAGAAACAAATAGAAATATATGCGTTGTGGGACTTGCTAACGGAACATATTAAGTCAGAGAGTTCATCCATTAATGATAGATTCATCTATCACATTATAGTAATACTGGAGAGTGACCATCTTCCCCAAAATAAAATGAGCGGCACACGATTGCTTAGGGAATGCGGGTCTCAACGTGGGGTCTATTTCATCGATGTATCCCATAACTCATCGTTATATAATAACCGTACTGATGTCCCTGTTGATAGTTCCTATATTGGTACGAGTGAAAGTAGCGATGACAAAGACAGAGTTCTATTTGAGCCATACAACGTATTTAATAATCCCCGCATATTATTAGCGTGCTCCAAATATCTCAATTCTTGTTCTGATGAGGCATTGGAACTGTTACAGCAGTTTCAAAACAACCTTGATCAACTCTGTAAACAAGCAGAAGATAGAGCAAGAATACAAGAGCAAGACAATTTACAGACAACAAATAAGTATAATGCTCCTAATGAAATTCTTCCAAGAATGGATAATACAACAGTTTTCTCTACTGTAGACAATGATGTCCATGTAGAAGATAATGACAACAGCAATATCGAAAGCATTACAAGACCAGATAAAGAAGAAAGCCGAATAGAAAAGACGGTAAAAATATTGAAAGAATTAGGTTTTGAGAAATTGAGGACAGTCAAAGTCTATAGGGAAGCCAACAAATTCGAAAAGGATTATCTTACTAAAGATCATACTATATACATCGAAGAAGAATCTACTATATTTTATAAATTGAATGGCAACAAATCCGAATATCGCATATGTGATAGGTTTGGGCATGATTTTTCATTTGAGAAATATAAAGATGGTTACATTTGGGAGATTGCACAAGGTCATTATGGTGGATATAGGATACATGTAAATGCTTGGTATAAGGACTATTCTTTAGGAAATATCTATTTCTATTTCCTAAATTATGGTGATTAAGGTATTTATAGATACTCTTTTTGTATATACAGATGAAAACAGAATATCGAAATTATGAGTGATTTATTGAAAGTTACTTTTAGAGGAGAGGGTTATAGAGGCAAAAACAGAGTAACACTTTGGGATGTTACTGGGAAAACCGTTGAAATCCTTGAAATAGATTCGACCAGGTGGCATAGGTTGGATAATAATGATCGCGAAAGAGTCATGTTTGAAGTGTTATTTAGAAAGTATCCAGAAGTAGATTGGAAATACGCTAATATAATAGAAGTAACGAAAGCCTAAGTGTTCCCAAATGGTATGAAAGTAAGCTAAATTATTGGCATGGTATATATATAGTTCTTATATTTGCATCGAATAATAATCAGTGTTTATGAAAGGACAGATAGTTACATTGCACGATGGTCCCCGCACTATCCTTTTTTCTCCTAGTGATCTCATTTACGTGAAATCATCTGGCAATTATGTAGATTTATGGCTTACTAAAGGAGTAAAATACCAATCCGTCAGACTGCAAATAGGGCAATTATGGCGACTTTTGGAAGAAACGGGTGTACCAAACAGCCTTGCACGTATTGATAGATGTACCATTCTTAACGGTTCTTTCGTTTCGAATATTAGAGCAAAAGAGTCTGTTGTTACAGTCTCCTTAGGACATGAGCACGTTGATATACATATTGCCAAATCTGCAATTGCTCATCTAAAAGAAAAGATAAATGAATTCGTTGCTGACAACCCGAAGTTCAATGGTATCTCAGTTATTAATAGAACGCTATGGTTACATCAAAAGGAAGATTATAAAGAACATCAAGGTTATAGATTCTGCGATTTGGGCTTGAAAAGTGGCACATTGTGGGCCGTTGAGGATATGGCTGAAGATGGTCCATTTGGACCAAAATTGTTTGAGACACCATACACCTTAGTTGATTATGAGGGGGCAGAAAAGGGCTCTTTCGAATACTACTTACAAGAAGAGAAAGAACTTCCTGAAGCTATTTGGGGCGAAAACCAGCTAGGCTGGAGACTGCCGACGGTTGAAGAATGGAAGGAACTATTCAGAGAGTGCGAATCCGAATGGATGCTAACTCAAAAGAATGAGGTTGTTTGTGTCTTAACTGCTAAAAACGGAAATCACATCACTTTTAAGTCACTTTCTAAGCAGAGAGGCTTTTGTTCATATTGGACGGGGAATTCGGAACAGATAGGTGATTCTATTGATCTTGATTTCAGAAATGGCTTAGTTGAATTTATAGAGCCATACAATAATGAGCTGTGGTATCATTTTGTCTTGAACCTTGACTCCCCTAAAAGCAATATTCGTGCTGTCATTTCGCCAGATGATCTAAAGTGAGAAATAGAAACGTGGAACGAACTACGAACATAAGACTAACAAAGTCACGCTATACGTTGTTTTGCCAGTGCCCTAAAGCACTTTGGTTGAGAACGTATAAACCAGAGGTGGGAACAGTGGAAGCTGGAGTGGATGCACGATTTGAGAGTGGCAACAAGGTGGGCGACCTGGCCATGCAACTGTTCGGCCAGTTTGTGGAAGTTACCACGAAACGTGAAGATGACGGACTTGACCTCCAAGTGATGGTAAAAAAGACCAAGGAGGAGATGGCTAAGGGAACGGATGTCATTTGCGAAGCATCGTTCTCTTGCGACTCACATTATTGTGCCGTTGATATATTGCGAAAGACTCCTGGCGGCTGGGCTATCTACGAGGTAAAGAGCAGTAGTTATCCTGAGTTTGACGGTCAAGAGGCGGAATTAGAAAAATATGCGCCTGATATCGCTTATCAGAAATGGGTGCTGACGCAGTGTGGCATCAAAGTTACTGATACCTATCTTGTTTGTCTCAATAGCGACTATGTGCGCCAGGGAGAACTTGACATCCAGAAACTCTTCGCAGTCATTGATATGAAAGAACTGTTGGTGAATGAATATCTGAATGTGCCGACACAAGTAAACCAGGCATTGAAGGTGATTAGCAGAGAAGACGTACCAGACATTAATCTGTCTGAACACTGCATGAAACCTTACGGCTGTGCTTTCTTCGACTACTGCAAGCATCAGCATGGAGTGCCAAATGACGAGCCTACCATCTTCGACCTCTATCGAATGAATTTTTCGAAAAAGCTGGAGCACTATTATGCCGGTCGTATATTATATAAAGATGTACGCGCGTGTAAACTGAGCGATAAACAACAGATGCAAGTAGAGTGTACTCTAAACCAAACTGAGCATATCGATGTGACTGGCATCCGCGAATTCCTTAATTCTCTCACTTATCCCCTATATTTCCTTGACTTTGAAACACTACAGCAAGCGATACCCCAGTACGACAGACAAAGTCCATATCAGCAGATAACTTTCCAGTATTCTCTACATATAAAACGGAGTGTTGATGCCCCATATGAACATAAGGAATTCCTAGCACCATCAGACGGTTCTGACCCTCGTCGTTATCTGGCTGAACAACTTTGCAAAGACATCCCTATGAATGTATGCACATTGGCTTATAACAAAGGCTTTGAATGCGGACGCATCAAGGAATTGGCTTCCCTCTACCCTAATCTTGCTATTCATCTGCTAAATATCCGTGAGAATATCCAGGATTTACTTACGCCATTCCAAAGCGGCTATTACTACGTGCCAGCGATGCATGGTTCATTCTCAATAAAGAGCGTGCTGCCGGCTCTATTTCCAGACGAACCAAGTCTGAACTACCACAATCTCGACGAACGTTGTCAGAATGGTGGTAATGCCATGACTCTATTTCCGCGCATTCAATACATGGAACCAGTAGAGGCAAAAGCCAGTCGTGAAGCTCTTCTCCGCTATTGCGAACTCGACACTTGGGCCATGGTGAAAGTCTGGGAAAGGTTGGTAGAAGTATCGCAATCATAAATAGTCATATCATTTTATACCTGAAAGGCAAGGCATTCGTACCTTGCTTTTCTTATTATTATGTGTATCTTAAATAAATGCCTACCTTTGCTATGTAAAATCATAGTAGCAATGAAAGTAATTGATATTATACCTAAAATTCCACAATGGGACGCTATCGAATATGCTCCCGATTTTATCTGCCCTTGTTGCCAGAAGAGTGCAATCCAAGGCAAAGATGCAAACTTCGACATAACCTTGGACAAACCCAACTTAGTAGGATGGTGCGAAAGCCCTGCTGGCATCATGGCCGTCTTCGAATGTCCTTGTTGTCATAATAAGTTTAGATTCCACCCCCAATTGAACAAGTTTGATATAGATTGTTTCGATTTTTATCTGGGCGCTTATTACATAAATCATGGTGTAACGGACTGGATTGCTAATGCTAAAGAACTATATGACCTCATGGAGAAGGGATAGACGGTTTCATTGAATGACAAATAACAAATCGGAATGGCAATGGAAAGAATAATGCAGCAAAGACAAATGACGTTAATATCAGCATTTGAACAGATTGTGATATTATCAGAAGAATCAAAACTAGGCGATGACTTCTTTGTCGCCGCACGTACTTATATTGAATATATTTCAGATCGTTTAAACTTGAGCATAATTCAAGTCGTACTATTGGCACTCTTTCTCAATCAAATTGATGACAATAATATTGAACTGAAGGACATAGCATGTTATCTGGGGCTGAAGACTATCTCAGTTTTAAAGTATGCTGGTGACTTAGAAGAGTTGGAGAAGAGAGAGTTCATCTATTCCACTAGTAGTTATAATAAAGCGAAATACTACCATGTTCCAAATCGAGTGATTGAAGCATTTGAAAGAAATGAAGAGTATAAGACGGCTGACATGTCTGGTTTATCCAATCGAGAGTTTATTGACGAACTATGTTTGTTTGATACACTTAGAAGCAGTGATATGAGTATAACTACAGCAACGAGGAAAGTACAAACGCTGCTCAATAAAAATGCTCAATTGTCGATAGTCGAAAAGATAAACTCCTATCACTTATCTATAGATGAGATATTACTCCTTCTTCTTATGATACACCGCAATGTGCATTTAAATGATAACGAGATAACCTTCCACGACTTCAGATGTATTTTCCCTGAAAGGAGAGATCTGAATAGAGTTAAAGAAGAACTCTGTGATGGGAATCACGCTTTACAAGAGTGTAAGTTGATAGAGTACGTGAACAGTAATGGCTTTATAGACCGCGAATCATACCGTCTTTCTAGAAAGGCCATGAGTGAACTCTTATCTGAAGTCGTAAAGAAAGACGGTAAGGACACGAATCAGATTTACATAAAATCGGAGAGTATCACGCCAAAGAGCCTCTTCTATAATCCTGAGGTCAAGGATAAAGTTGATGAATTAGCCTCTTTCCTCCAAGAACAGAACTATAAGATGATTCGCGACAGAATGAAAGAGTCTGGATTTAGGTCTGCATTTACATGTTTGTTCTATGGAACACCAGGAACCGGCAAAACAGAAACGGCTATGCAGCTAGCGAAACAATCTGGCCGTGACGTGATGTTAGTTGACCTTTCATCCATTAAATCAGCTTGGGTTGGCGAAAGCGAAAGCAATGTAAAAGCCATTTTCGATGAATACAGGACGCTTGTATATAACAATGATATAACTCCGATTCTTCTACTGAATGAAGCCGATGGTATCTTATGCTCAAGGAAGGAAGATGCTAAGAGCGCTGTTGACAAGATGGAGAATACGCTTCAGAATATCATTCTACAGGAAATGGAAAAGTTAGATGGAATCCTGATTGCCACAACTAATTTACAGCAGAATATGGATGCTGCATTCCGCAGGCGGTGGCTCTATTATCTTAATTTCACGAAGCCTTCGCAAGAAGCAAGAGCTAATATATGGCAATCCATGATTCCTGGGTTAACGCTACGAGACGCTGAAATTGTAGCCAAAAAGTATAATCTTAGTGGCGGCCAGATTGAGAATGTTGCCAGACGATATACTATCGGTACTATATTACACGGCGAAAGAAGTAATGTTCTTGATGAATTATGTATGTACAGTGAGAGTGAGTTAGTAGATTCGAAGTCAAATCGAAAAATAGGATTCTAGTTATGAAGATTTCAAATATAAAATATTCTTATGTAGATTCACGTTTTCCATTGGGAACATACCTTGGGACATGCGAGGAGTTGGAGATTAAGAGCGATGAATACGATGTTATTGTAGATGCGCTAAAGAAAGGCAATCCAGATTACGAAGATATAAAAATAATGAGTTATGAGAGGCAGAAGTAAGCTGACACTAGAGCAGAAGAACCAAAGATTTAAGACATTACTTGGAGATGAGAATGTGCCAGATCTTCAAGATTTGACTAGGGGTCAATTCGCTCAACTGGTCTTGGAACATCGTGATACAATCGAGCAGAATCTATACAAGATTAATGTAATGAACAAGGGAGATGAAGTGTTTTATACCTGATTTGCATGCATTCCTACCAACTAATTGAAAGTACATTGTCAAATCGAAGATAGTTTGTAAATTCGCATCAGAGGAAGCCGAAACGCTTAAAAGGGAGTAGGCATTTATTTTTAGATATTGTGGTTATGTTTTGGCTTGGTCTTAGTTTGCTTATTTTTGGTGCAGTTGTAGTTTGGGCTGTATTTTCAGTAGTATCTATGGTTTTGGGGGTGATAGTTGATTTTATTCAGGAAATTATATTTGGATGATGAAGATAACAAAGGATGAGAATATAGTTCTGTTCAAAAAACTCATCGAAAATGAAGTGAACTATAATCGCTTTGCTCCCTTCTTCTCGGAGTTCGTGAAAGAGAATGCGGGAATAGTTGAAGGTCTTCCTGGAGCACTTTGGCCATCTGGGATGACTATTAACGACTCGGCAATAAGTCAATTTGATTCTTGGTTGAAGAAGCATGGAGTTAATGTGGATTTGTGCCATGAAGTATCTCAATGAGAAGCAGCTGTATAATCTCCGCTATTCCCAATGGTGTATCAATGGTGAGCGTTATGGCTTCCATGTTGACCTGTTCGTTTGTCTGAGTAAGTTTGCACCTGAAGGCTATCCTCGCTTCATTCTGTTCAGGAATGGATATGATAAGGATAATTTTGACACTATTCCAATTACGATTGGAGATAATCCAGTGTTACTATCCCAGAAAGAAATTAAGATTTCAGAAAGCGACTATTTAAAGATACGAGATTGGATTGTACTCCACCAAGTAGCAATAAAAATCCTTATGGATGGACACATCTCCTTTCTGGAATTCCTAGAGAATACATCTCAAGGTGAGCATATAGAAGTCGAGATTGAAGACAAACTGTTGGCACCATTGAAGGGCATCAAGCAGATGAGAAGGCTAGATTCTGATTACATATCATATATGCTGGAGTACTACACATTCTACCACAAACACCACTATTCTTACTTCAATGTTGATGTTGCTATACCAGATGTCCCATATAATGAGTTTGAAAAGTGTCCCTTACTTGTTTTGATAGGTAACGGCTATACTTCAGTAGAAGAATATAAATGGGATTACATAGCATTGACGCTTGCCGAACATCCTCAGATAGTATCAACTACTCCTATAGCAGTAAGTCTTTCAGATATTGAACGGGTTTCTGGGTGGATTTCAAAAAATAGATTCCTTCTAAAAGATGTGGCAATACAGAAGGTTGACAGTTCATTTGTTGCAAAAAGTACGGGATTACAATAATGACAATAACGAAAAGATATAGAAAGATTCTTTTACTAACGACACCATCATTGACAGAACTAATAGAACCAGTATATGAAGATGTTGTTTTATCTAACGAAGATTCGTTATGTTCGTTAGATGATACTGAAAGTATAGTGCTAGACATTAGGCTTTCGCCTCAAGATAAGACTGAGCCAGACTTCCGTCTTGGCCATTGTGTTAACCAAAAACGCCCCACAGAATTCATCATTAAACTAACAGAGATGATGTTTAGTGAACGTGGCTATTCTGTTGTGATTGATTCATCCATAACATCATCGACTAATAAATCAGACTATCTTATAATTGATTTTATTTTGAGTTCTGAGCAGATAGAATCGAAAAGATTCAATCGTGATTTAAATGATTATTTTAGTTTGTTATTGCGGTATGAAGAAGAATATGACTATTGAAGCAGAACTAAAGAAGTTGAATACAATTAGAATACTAGACCGAATAATTGCTGACGGTATTCCATACATACAGTGGTCATTTAATTACAATTACAAGAGTCTTCTGAATGTTCTTTATTATATCTTTCATCTTAAGCCCTGGCAGATTAGGACAGATTCTTTTGAAGAGTATACGATAGAATCTGCGGAAAGATACGAGGATATAATATTAATACTCCCATATGACAACAGTAACTTTTACCGTAGGGAACATTGCGAAAACATCTCAGAATTGATGGGATGGTATAGATACCATGCTGTTGAGAAGATGACCTATACAGACAACGTACACATAACGTGGAGTATTGTCAAATATTCAAAGAATCCAAATTCTACTCCAAAATTATGTAATATTTCAATGAAAAAATGAAATTAGCTAATATCTATATTTTCACTATAGGTCCAAATTTATAACATGTCAAATCTTCTAAAAGAAATCTAATACCCCAGACATTAATTTGTGCGGATTCATAACCTAAATGGAAAATCCAGAAAATTGAAAGCAGCCCATGATTCTCTACTGTGGGCAATTCCAAACTCAACCTAAAAGAACCTAATGTATCCTTGTTTCCTAAGGAATATTAACGAATTGTTGTATCTTTGCATCAGTTTGAATAAGATTGATCGTCGGTATAATAAATGACAAGTATGGAAGAAACTGTATATGTAGCATACCTTAGGGTAAGCACTCAGCGCCAAGGCACATCAGGATTGGGGCTACAGGCTCAACAGGAGATTATCCGTAAACATCTTAACGGCAGCTCTCCCATTGCAGAATTCATAGAAGTGGAAAGCGGAAGGAAATCTGATCGCCCCAAACTTCATGAGGCACTTGAGATATGTAAAAAGAATAAAGCGACACTAATAGTTGCCAAAATGGATCGTCTGTCAAGGAACGTAGCCTTTACCTCTCAACTACTTGATTCAGGTATTGAAATAGTATTCTGCGATTTTCCAAAAGCAAACCGTCTCGTCTTAACTATCATTTCAGCTATATCAGAATACGAAGCGGGCTTGATTCGACAAAGAACAAAAGCTGCTCTCCAAGTGAAGAAGGAGCAAGGTTATAAGCTTGGTAAACCTGAAAACCTTATTCATAATCTTGACAAAGCAATTGCAAACAGCCGGAAAACAAATCAAGAAAAAGCTCGTAATAATCCCAACAACAAAAGGGCCGTGGCCATTTTAAGAGGATTGGTAAATAAAACGACCAATCTGTCAGAGATGGCCAGGATCCTGAATGATGAGGGATTTCTTACAAGCAGGGGTGGCCGCTTTTGTGCTAAACAAATTTCAATTTTACTCAATCGGTATCAGATTCACCCTTAGTATTAATATGATATTCTCGACAGTAATTGTATAACTGTGATTGCGAAACTTTTATACCATGCTCGTGAGCCCATTCCAGATTCTGCTTTACGGAAAGTGTTTCGTCATACCATTCTGTAATAGGCTTTCGATTTGGATACAAGTCGATGTCATTGTCCCAACAGAAATTTTTCAGAGTGTTTAGGCTAACCTTTATACCATTTTCCTTCGCCCAATTACAATTCTCGTTTACGGACACACTGAGATCATACCATTCACCTATGCTCTCGTAATGTAGTTTTTTCCTTACGGTTCTTGCATGTTGTTTTCTTGAGATTCCGTGTTCTGCACAATAAACAGGATCTGTTTTGAATCCACCATGCTGGCTAGACTTCAGTGAACGAATGTCTTCTAACGTCATCGCTAAGACACTTCGAGCATCTTCAATCAGCAAATCATCTGTCAGAACATTATCGGAGTTGTCGTAGAACAATTGGCGACGTAGCACTAAATTATATAGCAGCTCTAAAAATGTGATGTCTGGTTTGATGGCTCTCATAAGCATTGCATCAATATAGATTTTTTTCCTTCTGCCCTCTTTGTCTTTGTATTTTTTGACTTTTGGTGCTTCCTTATTTGTCCAGTCTATACGTATATTCAACTTATAATATACATCTGGAAATAATGCGTAGCCATCAGAGTTATAGTCAAGTGTTGTCTCGTTAATAACCCCAATTTGTGCATACTTCTACAGATAATCCTTAACACTTTCCTTCAAGTCTTTTATAGCTTGGGAATCATCTTCATTTATACTATTACCCTCTTCTCTATTTTTACAAAACTGTCGGTTAGAAATGTATTGTATAGAGGGGGAGAGAATATATATTTCTAATTGACACTTTTGTAAAAAATAGAGTTTGTGATAGATTAATCCTGAACGATAGAGTCGAATATTACCACTTGAGTTACCGTTCATCATTTGTGCTGTCACGGAACCACAGTTGTCTTTGTTCTGTTCAAGATTAATCTCTTTAATTAAAGCATTATATAATCCCTTATACTCTTCTTCAGAAGTTATCTTCTCATCAAAGAAGTAGATTAACCGGAACCTGTTCTGACCGTTCTTACCATCAGAAATAGTAGTATAAGCGATCGTTGGTTTAAGACCACAACTAGCAACGAAAGTCTCCATTTGCTTCGGATTCTCATCCACATCAATGAATATCGCTTCCGCATACACGAAATTCTTCTTAAGTCTTCGATTGTTCCGGAAGATATGACAGAAAGAATAGCCAGACTTGATTCTGTCTGTAAATTCTTCTGTGCTAAGGTTTTCAACATGGAAAGACATCGATCTGTAGTCTTCTGATGTTGGCTTGTGATCATAGCATCTGTCTGAGATGCTCATGTCGAACTTGAAATGTTCGTTCGTAAAATTAATTGTTTCATTCATGTTGTTGAAATTTTATTCATATTTGTCTATTCATTAATTGTACTCACAGTTTTGGTAAAAGTTTTCCGATAAATCATAAAAAAGCCGATATTAATTTTGAATTTCATAGATTAATTTCTTGTGGTTTTATAATACCTCCATTTGATGGGAGAGTGTCAAGCGCGGTTCCGTGAGAGGGGAGGGTGAAAGTCCCTCCACCAACACGATAACGTACTTACTGAAAGATTTGTCTGTAGTATGTCCAGTCGCGTGGTAATTATCTTCCATGTGAAACCTAGGCTTGACTGTATTGATGATTAAATCTCTTCTTGCGCTGTGTGAACATACTTATTTATACATCCTTCACCAGTTTTTACTAGTTTACATCATACCATGTTTTTTATAGGAATAATATGCTCCGTCAGTCACGATTACATGGTCGAAGAAATGCACTCTCATTACGGAGCATGCATTCCTGATTGCAATTGTCAGCGTATTATCTTCCCTGCTTGGTGTAAGGCTTCCGCTGGGGTGGTTGTGACAGACTGCGAGGATGGTGGCATTGTTCAACAGGACTTCACGCATGATAATTCGGATGTCGGCATAAGTCTCAGTGATGCCGCCTATGCTGATGCGCTCTGCTTTCAGAAGTTTGTAGTTCTGATTCATTAGTAATACCCAAAATTCCTCGTGACTCAAGTCTTGCATCTTCGGTAGCATGTAGTTGTAGATATGGATGGCGGTGCTCATGTCGGGACGGAGTCCTGCAGTTGCTGCTTGTCTGCGCTTACCCAACTCCACAGCAGCCATAATCTTACATGCGGTCTGAGTGCCTACACCTTCAATGCTCTCGAACTCGTCGAAACGCGCCTTGCTCAATGTGTTGAGGTCATTGAACTTGTCCATAACGTTCTTCGCAATATCCACTGCACTGTGATGCTGCGTTCCGCTGCCAATGAGGATAGCTAATAATTCAGCGTCCGTGAGGCTGTCAGTGCCACAACGTTGTAGTTTCTCGGTGGGTCTGTCCTCAATTCCCCATTTGCCGATAGGGAGTCTTAATGTTGCTGTTGCTGCGTTCATAATCAGTTGTATTGATAATATTATATTTCTATCTCTTCTGAAGCAATTATTGCATCATTTCGTTTGTAAAGATAAACAGATTCATTTTAAATTATAGTTCAGCGTATTATCTGCGTAATATTCTACATTTCTTCATCTATTTGTCTTCAACTGGTTGGGATTTGTATGTCAACCTTAAGTTGTCACAACCAGCGAAGGCATTCTCCGATACTTCCTTAATGGAAGCAGGCAACTCTAATCTAGTAAGATTGCGGCATCCTTGAAAAGCGTATTCACCGATTTTCTCTACACCTTCATGTATTATAACTTCCTTTAGTTTGGTACATTCTGCAAAAGCATATTCGGGAATAACAGCTATACCGCCATGTATCTCTATTTTTTCTAGAATCGTACATTTGTAGAATGTATGATGCGCTATTTCCTTTATATGCATAGGTATAATGGTAGTATACGACAAATATGAGGGTAGAGTTTTTCTACAAACACATGCATATGGCTTGGTTTTAGTACGAGGAGGCTTGGATCTAGACCAAATATGCTCCCAATCTTTATTCACGTAAGTATTGACACGAATTCTTTTCCAAACGGTCTCAAGTTTGTTGCACCCTTTAAAAGCTTTGTTTAGTTCGAGTATTGAATCAGAATAGACAATAACTTCCGACAAAGACTCACAGTCTGTAAAAGCTGCACCAATCTCATGGAGACTACTAGGGAGAATAAGCTTTTTCAACCAAACGCACCAGCAAAAGCACAAGTTGCCGATTATTTCTACTCCTTCAGGTATTTCAATCTCTTGCAACATAATAGCATGATAGAATGTTCTGTCCTTTAATTCCTTCAATGACGTTGGCAACTTGACATATCTAAGAGCATTACAATCCTCAAATGCTGATTTACCAAGATGGTTTAGTCCTTCTGGTAATGAAACGTTGAACAGGCTGCCACATCCCTTAAAAGCACAATCGCCAATATAATCAATTCCTTCTGGCAAATTAATACTCTTAAGAGATTCGCACCCCTGAAATGCTCTTGAACCAATTCTCCTCATTGAGTCTGGCATGACAACAGATTCGATTTTCAAACAATTCATGAAAGCGTCCTGGTAGATGCCTTCTATTCCGTTTTTGAGCTTTACCTCACCTCCTACGCTAGTGTCGCATTTAATTAACACTTTACCGTCTATGGAGTATATAAGTTTATTATTAGCTGTCATATAGATACTTTTTTTAATGTTGTGGCTAGAAAGAAAGATTCTTAAGCTAGCCACAACCTTGGTTATGAATTACTTGATATTCTCAGTTGTAACATCGCGATTAACTTTGCTCTTGGTCTTAGTTGCTTTAGGCTTATTCTTCTTGGTTCGCAACTCCAGAAGCTTATTTTCTAATGCCCTACGGTTGGCTGAGACTTTCTCATCGGAAGTGTTTAAAACAACTGCTTCAACATCTCGCTCCTGACAGACCTTGTCAAAGTGGGCCTTGACCTTATCCTTGATACAGCCACAGTCATATTCTGTCGGCTTCATCTTGTTCTCAATCTCATCAATAGTCTTCCCGTCCAGCGTTGATAACTTCATTAAGAAATCTTCTAGCTTATCACAAGACTTCATCTTAATAATTTCTTCCCAGAGATATCTCTTCTTCAGAAATTTCATGCTGAAACCAAGTTCAAGAAGGAAACGAAGAATTTCCAATCCTCGCGCATACTGGATGTGACTCAAGTCTGTGCATCCATTGACATAATTAATAATGATCAGAGAGTTGATTGCTTTGTGGTTGAGAGCAAGAACTCTGCTAATATTGGATATCGAAAATCCGAGTTCCTGAAGTAAGAAGATGAGTGCAAGAAGGATATCATCCGGCTTACGGTCATGAGCACTCTTAACGAAATCACCAGAAGACCATCCCTTTGCAGTTGAATTGATTCTGCTTATGAAGGTCAGCAGATTCTTCTCCTTTAAGTCTTGCACATCATAAAGGACAGCTTCGATATGATCAGAGAACGATATCTCTGCCTGAGTATCATCGCTCAGGTTTTTCATACTCTCTTCGTAAAGGGTCTTTGCTGCTACAAATCGATGCTGGCCGTCAGCAATAACTAGATAATCGTCAGAGGGATTCTTAATAGCTTCACCAGATTCGACATCGATAAGTGTGACTCCCAAGTCCTTTATGCTGTCATATTTGACAACAATTATGGGAATTAAGACACCACCGTCTTCTCTGATCACGTTCAGAAGCCTCTTCTGATTAATGCTTCTGTTACCTTCAACAAGTGCGATTTTAGAGTTCGCGAACTGCACATTGATAAAATTCATAAAATAATAATTTAATAACGAATCCAGTCAGAGAGTGAGTACTGAACCCAAACTGCCACTTCTCTTGCATCCCTGTGTGGCTTATTAACTTATGTAATCTCAACCAGTTTGCACCTGTTTCAATTTCCTGACGCAAAGATAGAAAGAGAAATTATCTAATTTGTCTGAGCGTAAAATTAGCGTGGTTTTCTTGCTGTCCATTGTGGGACGCATAATCTTGCCTGGCTTGATTTCAAATAGATTATCTGATGTAAAGGCAGAAAGAGTATTGGCATTTTTGTTATGTGTAAAAAAGCGTTTATTAGGCAATCCCAAACCTAATAGTTCATAAGTTCATATGAAATAGCTATTTACTTAGTTGTGTAAAAACTGTTTTATACTACTGATATGATAATATCGCTCGCAGAGTACCGCGATTGTATAATCGAGGCACTATATATATAAAAAAAAGGAACAGCGGCTTTGAAGCTGTTCCTTCTATAACACTATTCAACTACTATTGTTTTATTTGAAATATTTCCTTTTTCTCATCTCTTCTATTATAAAGTTCTCCATGTCGTTCCCTATAATTCTATAACCTTTGCTTTCATCATCATATGCAGTAAGATACTTATTTGTATTCTTGTCTTGTTTGGGCAAGTTGTATTTTTTAGATAATTCGTCAAACATCTGGGTTGCCGTCTCTTTAAGCAAATAATGCGGGCCTTTAATATCATGTATTACATGCATGTACAACACTCCCAACACATTAAATAAAAGAGCGACATTGCAATTTAATTCTAATTTGCTCCATTGTAGAATTCTATCTAGATATTTCGATGGGGTACGTCTAAGAAGAATATCGGTAAAGAACCGCCTACTTCTTAATATGTTTTTTAATAATTTCTTTAAATTATCGATGCTTATGACATCTACATTAACAAATGAACTATTAAGGACTGGATCTATAAATGATATCATATCGTTAACTGCTTCTATTCTTTTTTTGTATAGTTCAATTTGGCTCCAGTTATTAATTTGGGACATAAGTTTTATGTCATTAAGGTCAGCTTGAGAAAGAATTTCATTAATCGTATAGATTTTTTCGTAAAAACCATGCTGGTCTTTACAATGATTTATTTTTAATATTGAAAAGAAATCGAACAATAGGCTTGGGGTTATTTCAACACTTTGCGGAGCACAATAATTGACACTCCTATATACAAGATCATGGAAGCATACTTGTTCTTTTAGTAAATCATCTTCTGATAATTGACAAATTCTTGCTCGCTCGTCAAAAAGGAGGTACGCCCAATCTTGAACTTTATTCGGCGTTAACACTGCCAAACGGCGAACAAAAATATTATTGTCCCAGACTCTTCTGAATTTGTTAATGTAGTTTTTGTTAATGCCTTCAAAAGTTCTAATTATTTTGTAAATTGCAGTTTTATCTTCTAATTCGTTAATAAAACATGCAAGTTCTTTATCATAAAGTATTATTTCTAGATAACCCCCGTCAAATTCACTTATTGTGTATTTGTGCGGAGTATCTGAATATTTTTTATCGGAAATCACAAAATTTGAAAAGCCTGTTGTTTTCGCGGAAAAATTCGTTGCTTTATAATCACCCCGTAGCATCTGTAAGATAGAATAAGATTCGTTACGTCGAGTAATACTGTCAGTCGTCAATGAACATACAAACTTTCGAATGAAATCCTGTGTGTGATACTTTTCTATGTCTTGGCGTTGTATACGGAATATGTTTCTGCTAATAAATGGTGACAGAATTTGTAACTGAAAATTAATCTGAGGAGATTCTATGAAATTAAGCCTGTTCTTTAGAGCAAGATAATATCTATTAATTACTGCTTGAAGCGATAATCTAAAGGCGATATCTTTTGATTTGGTTAGGTCTTCATATTTGTTTACTCTCTTTACTGCATAGTCTATTAGTGACTGTATCCACGTAGAATCTGATAAACAATTTAAATCTTTTTGTTTCCCACTATTTATAATCTCACTTTTTGATTTGTGACCATAGTAATTTATGAACATTGCAAGATTTCTGTCTTCTTGTACACAATCCGACAATTCGGGTATCTTAATTATAGTTTCTCCATCTGCATCATCAATTGAGACTTGTAGCGCAAATTGTGATTCTAGGAAATTACCAAAATCTATATCAAATAATAATTTTGCTTTCACTGTATTCAATAATATGCCATGATTATCGCCTTTAATCTCTTCTAACGCTATTTTTTTATATGAACTTATTACAGACTTGTCCTTAACGAAAGATTTGACATACCCTGGCACGAAGTCATCAAAGTTGATAACTTTAGTCACTTCACCTCGCGAATCATATGATGTAATCTTCATATACTAATTAAAATTATTTACTATTCGAACCATATAAGCAACTCCAAAGACAGCACTTAGTGACAATATAAGCTATTCCAATTGCATGGAGTATAGCATAATATCATCTGCTTTCGTCTCATTGTTGCTGGTGTTCTATAGTATATTATGTAGTATACAAGATACAGAGAGTGTCCCAAGTTCTGTTGGAAGAACGCCATTTGGCAACAAACGCAATTTCAGAAAGAACCCGCCGCTGAAACCTATTCCACAGAAATGGTCATTATGCGGTGATTTTTGCTTCTACACGTCAAAAGACACGTTTTAGCATCGGCAAAAATAATGCTTTTTGGGGAAATCGCCAAGCAAAATAGCAAAAAAACACTAATAATTATTGTTATATCACTATTTTTTTGTTACTTTGCATATAAATTTAAGTTATTAAACATGAATAAGAAGAAATTAAACCGCCTAAAACTTGTATTAGTTGAGAAAGACAAGACTGGTATTTGGCTTGCTGAACAGTTGGGAGTGACTGCTGTAACAGTATCTAAGTGGTGTAGCAACATCACTCAACCCACTCTTCCGACGCTTGATAAGATAGCGGAACTGTTGGAGTGTGAGAAAAGAGAGTTAATAACTGAATAAACAAGAAATATAATATGGAATCCAATCATAGTCAAATGGTCTCTCTAATTTGGAACATAGCAGATGATGTACTGAGAGACGTTTTCCTTCGTGGGCAGTATCGTGATGTTATTCTGCCTATGGTTGTACTTCGCCGTCTTGATGCTCTTCTCGAACCCACAAAAGAGGAAGTGGAAGAGGAAATCAAGGAAAATGGTGGTGCCGATGATATTGACGAAGGAATCCTCACCGATATAACAGGGTTGTCATACTTCAATACAAGTAAGTGGACGCTTAATCGTTTGAAATCCCAAGCAACAGACAATAACGATATTCTCTATTCAAATTTTGTTGAGTACTTGAATGGCTATAGTGAGAATGTGCGTGATGTCTTGAAGAACTTTGAGTACTATAACAAAGCAAAGAAATTAGCAGACAATGACCGTCTGCTTTCAATGATTGAACGTATAACAGACCCACGCATCAATCTTACTGATAAGGATGCTACGGATCCAGATGGCTTAATTCTCCCTGCCCTTACCAATATCGGTATGGGTACTATTTTTGAGGAACTGCTCCGTAGGTTCAATGAAGAGAACAATGAGGAGGCTGGTGAACACTTTACACCACGTGATGCAATTCTATTACTTGCCCATCTCATTTTTGAACCTGTAAAAGAAAATCTTCCTAAAATCATCAGTCTCTATGATCCCGCATGTGGTTCTGGAGGTATGTTGACAGAAGGAAGAGAATATTTATTGAGCATTGGTGTAAAGAGTAATGCAATACAATTAGCAGGAACAGAAATTAATCCTGAGACCTATGC